>Ga0308165_1000554_pt1 | contig 66823 bp, 59 predicted proteins | sample PhyWR2_FD_201032 | JGI IMG/M metagenome (GOLD analysis project Ga0308165, IMG submission 201032) | Phyllosphere microbial communities from UC Gill Tract Community Farm, Albany, California, United States - DLSLW.R2 | ecosystem: Host-associated > Plants > Phyllosphere > Unclassified | place: USA... | reverse complement strand
GCCATCCAGGCCTCAACATGGGGAAACATTTCGTTTGACTGTAAAACTGGTTTTTTCATATCATGATTTTTAATCAAAATTACCAGTCAAAACAAGCTTGGTCAAGATGGGTTGGTCGTAGGCTTACGCCGCAAGCGGATACGGGTTTTGCCCTGCGCTCAGGCTTGCCTCGGTTACCGATGAAAAATCGGTACAGGTTAGCCACCGAAGGGCTCTTTCTTTTCTCTTGATAGAAAAGAAACAAAAGATCAAGGCTTAGATCTGATGTTGGATAAGCTAGTCGAAACTTTAATTGCAACAGCGGCTAGGAACGAAGAAAAATCGTTCTTGCCGCTGTTTGGGTTCGGTAAGTTTTGTTGGGAATGTGCACAAGTTTCAACAGCTTCTCCTGCCATCATATCCTATGCCGGATAGCAGGATGCAGATAGCATGATGCATCTAACATGGTGCATCTCACATGGTGTGGATGATGGCTGCGATCATTTGTCTTTTAACCCTTTCCCTTTCAGGGGAAAGGTGCCGCAGGCGGATAGGGGTGTCTTTTAACCCTTTCCCTTTCAGGGGAAAGGTGCCGCAGGCGGATAGGGGTTACTTCCCCGTAAAATCATCCATTAATTTCATCGTAATCAAAGCTTCTTCACCGCTGCATGGGTTTTGCCCTTTGCCTAAAAAGTAATTCACCACCTTTTCAATCATCGGTTGTTGTACATGTTGCAAAGGTTCGAATGTATATTCTTCAGAGGTATGGGTGTTAACGGTAATTTTATTGCCGAACATCGGAAAACTGATGTGCCCTTCAGATCCATATACCACGCAGCTATCGGCCTGATCTTGCGGTGCAACAGAGAAACACCAGGTGCCACTAAAAACAGTTCCATTTTCGAACAGGATATTGCCCGTAACAAGATCGTCGACAGCTGTATTTTCTTGTTGCCTGGTGGCAATACCAGAAGCCTTTTTAACGGGGCCAAAATAGTAGGTCATAAGATCTAACTGATGAGGTGCCAGATCGTGGAACAAGCCCCCACCAGAAATAGCCGGATTAATGCGCCAGTTGTCTGCGGTTTGGGCAATAAGTGCTGGGTTTGGCGGTTGGAGCATTTTTAGGCGTATCAAGCGGATCTCGCCAATGCTATTTTGTGCCAACAGTTCTTTAACTTTTAAAAACATGGGCTGGGCGCGACGGTAATGGGCAACGCTCAGTTTCACCTGAAGTTTATTGGCTTCATCTGTCATGCGCTGGGCCGAGGCAGCATCTAAAGTCATGGGTTTTTCTACATATACCGGTTTTCCAGCCCTTAAAGCTTCGATGGTATACTCCTCATGCTGTAAGGGTGGTGTGGCAATATAAATGGCGTTTACCTCAGGGTCGTTGATTAGTTGCAGCGCATCATCATACCATTTAGCTACGTTGTGTCTTTTGGCGTAATCGGCAGCTTTAGCACCATCACGCCGCATTACCGCCACCAGTTTAGAATTGGCCACCTTATTAAAAGCCGGTCCGCTTTTTACTTCCGTTACATCTCCACAGCCGATAATGCCCCATCTGATTTCTTCCATGTTGTTCTTTTTGAATGCGCGAAAGTTAAACAATATTGTCGGGATATAGGTTTGATCTTTACAAAGCTTTTGAGTAAAAAAGAAAAGGGATCCAATTTAATATTGATCCCTTTATCAACTAACCAAACAAATGAATTCCGGAAACCACGCCGGAATTATGATATAAACGAAAACAAACATAGATTGTTTTCCGATTCGGATTTATTTTTCAAATACCCCAAAAAAGCTTAAGCTTAATCGATTTTAAAATCTTGTGCGGCTGATAGTGAAAGGAGAAAGACCAAAGAAAACCTATCTGTGTAATCACCAAATCAGTGTAATCAAACCCGCAGGGAAAAGAGTCCGAGGTCCGAAAGTCGGAAGTCCGAAGATGAAGAGCAGAAATATTTTACTCCATAAATCTTAATGTTCTAAACTTCTTAATAGTAGAAAACTGAAAGAGGAGCATAAAGACTAAAGCATAAAGACCAAAGAAAACCTATCTGTGTAATCACCAAATCAGTGTAATCAAGCCCGCAGGGAAAAGAGTCCGAGGTCCGAAAGTCGGAAGTCCGAAGATGAAGAGCAGAAATGTTTTACTCCATAAATCTTAATGTTCTAAACTTCTTAATGGTAGAAAACTGAAAGAGGAGCATAAAGACCCAAGGAGAAAGACCAAAGAAAACCTATCTGTGTAATCACCAAATCAGTGTAATCAAGCCCGCAGGGAAAAGAGTCCGAGGTCCGAAAGTCGGAAGTCCGAAGATGAAGAGCAGAAATATTTAAAACCATATAAATCTTAATGTTCTAAACTTCTTAATGGTAGAAAACTGAAAGAGGAGCAGAAAGACCAAAGAAAACCTATCTGTGTAATCACCAAATCAGTGTAATCAAACCCGTAGGGAAAAGAGTCCGAGGTCCGAAAGTCGGAAGTCCGAAGATGGGGGGCAGAAATATTTTAAACCATATAATCTTAATGTTCTAAACTTCTTAATGGTAGAAGAGTGAAAAAGGAGCATAAAGACCAAAGGAGAAAGACCAAAGAAAACCTATCTGTGTAATCATCAAATCAGTGTAATCAAGCCTGCAAGGGAAAGCTAGAAAAAAGAAAAGGGATTCAATTTGAGATTGATCCCTAATCAACTAACCAAACAAATGTATTCCGGAAACCACCCCGGAATCAAGATATAAACGAAAGGATGATCAGATTGTTTTAACGAAATGCATATTGCACAATATTTTTTTCTAAAAGAAAATAATGCCGCTTATCTGAAATTACAGTCTGCTTTTTTTAGCTTTGTCTTATGCAAAATCTTTCCAAGAAGCTTCAGATCGATCTCATAGAACTTAAGGCCAAATACGCCTTTATTATGGATGAGCTGGATGCTACTTTTGCAGGAGCCTACCTTTCCAAATCGATGGCAAAACAACGGTTGGCTGAGCAAATGATGCTCGAAATGGAAAGAATACTGGCCGGGCAGGCCGGAGAAAATGAAGATTGATTGCTCTTGTAGTTTTAGCCCATTAAGTTACTGGTAAGGTGAAAGCAGGTAGGCAGATCAGTAATGATTCTACAACAAAATGGATATTTTTGCCCGTTGCAGGGCTGTGCATCACATAGAAATAAGTAGAGCCACTAATCAGAAGATAGTTTTTAATATTAACCCTCAGGTGCTGAAGAGCCGCTGTAATCTGGTTTTCGACACTCCTTTTCGAAATGTTGAGTTTCTCCGCAATTTCTCCATTGCTCAGGTGTTCTTCTCTACTCATCAGAAAAATTTCCCTGCAGCGTTTTGGCAGCATTTGCAGGTAAGTGTTAATCTGCAGCTTAAGGGCAGCAACATTAAACCACTCTTCACCATTGTTGAGGGCATGTACCGATTCATTTTCTAAAGTTTCATCCGTAAAAACCAGCTTACTGCTCTGTTTTTTCTCCCTTAATTCCTTGTACACATGGTACCGGGTTGCCGATTTTAAATAACTTTTAAAATCCCTGATGGCTAACCGTTCCCTTTTGAGCCAGATGTTTAAAAAAATATCCTGCACAATGTTTTCGCAGGTATGCTCATCTTTTAAATAGTGTTTTGCCGTAGCGAGTAGGGTTGGCGAATACTTTTCGAATACAATTTTAAATACCTGATGATCGCCGCATTTAATGCTTTCCCAAAGTTCATCGTCGCTTGCATTAAAATTGATCAGTTTCATTTATTCAAAGTTCATTAATCGCAATAAAGAATTTGTTAAGTAAATGTGAACATATTGATACCGGACGGGATCGGCTACAGGCAGATACCAAATTAAATATTTTTTTTCAAACTATGTGTGTGCCATCAACTTTTTGTCTCTATGGTTAAAAGCGCTCAGCTATGACAAAAGACGAATACATCATTTTATATCAAAAATCACTTCAGGGCAAGTGTACGCCTGACGAATTAGAACAGTTGCACAATTATACCGATGATTTTGAACTGGTAGAACCTGAAGCTATCGACCTGGAAAAGCAGGCACGTATGTATACCAACCTGAGACAGGCCATCGCCAAACACGAAAAACAGGCCCGGTTCTTCAGCTGGAAAAAATTATCGGCTGCTGCTGCAATTGTGATTACCATACTTGCGGGTTTACTTTATTTAACTCATGAAAAAACAGCTGTGCATGCTGATCGCTCTGTTAAAAATCAGCGCACATTAATTAAGCCTGGATCGAACAAAGCAATATTAACCCTTGGGGATGGACGCACCATTGTGTTAAACAGCACGAATGCCGGACAGATTGCATCGGAAAGCGGTACGGCAATTACCAAAACCAAAGAAGGCGAACTGGCTTACGATGTGGTTTCATCAACAGCTGAGCAGATTGTTTTCAACACCATATCGATACCGAGGGGAGGGCAATACAGTTTAACGCTTCCTGATGGTTCGAAAGTTTGGTTAAATGCAGCCAGTACACTGAGGTTCCCTACGCGCTTTACGGGTAGCAGCCGTGAAGTAACACTCGATGGTGAGGCTTATTTTGAAGTGGCTAAAAATAAACAGATGCCGTTTTTTGTAAATACCCGCAACATGCAGGTAAAGGTATTGGGCACACACTTTAATGTAATGGCTTACCGCGACGAGGCTTTTACCAGAACAACCCTCATCGAAGGTAGGGTTATGCTCTCTTCGGGCACGGCAACGGCCTATCTAAATCCCGGCTACCAGGGTACATGGGCCTCTAACGGATTTAAGGTAAGCAAGGCTGATATTGATCAGGAAATGGCCTGGAAAAACGGATACTTTATTTTTAACGAGGAAGATCTGCACTCGGTAATGCGCAAAATATCGCGTTGGTACGATGTAGATATTACTTACAGTACCCACGTTCAAAATCTTTCGTACACCGGATCGATTTCCAGATTTAAAAATATATCTGAAGTGCTAAAAGTGCTCAGCCTCACCGGAACCGTAAAATTTAATATAGAAGAAAGGAGGATCACCGTAATTAACTAATCCTACCAATCTGCATACAAAAAAAGGACTAACCACCCATTAAACAAACTAAACAAAATGAAATTTTTTTACCAAAAAAGAAATAGGCTTCACCTTTCATTTCAATTTAAGATCATGAAATTAACGGCTGTTATATTATTAATGTTCTGCGTTCAGGTAAGGGCTTCGCTCTATGCACAGAATATCAATCTGGCTTTTAAAGATGCCCCGCTAAAAGAAATCTTTCTGGAAATCAAAAAACAGAGCGGATATGGTTTTTTATACAATAACCAGATGTTTAACCATATCGGAAGCCTAACTGTTAATGTAAAAAATGCCACTATTGAGCAGGCATTAGATAAAAGCCTCGAAAACCTTCCGCTAAGTTTTGCCATAGAAGGCAATACCATTGTGATTAAAAGAAAAGATTTCGGCCATAAAATAGATATTTCAGGTACAGTGTTAGATGAAAATGGCATCGGGATACCCGGAGCGAGCATCGTAAACGAAAGTGCTAAAAAAACAGTGTCATCAGATAATAACGGCCGGTTTACCCTTGTTGCTTTTAATAGTGATAAGATCAGAGTAAGAATGGTGGGTTATGAAGATTACAACTTCACCATAGGGGATAAAACAAACTATACCATTACTTTAAAACCTTCTACCGTTGGTTTAAATGATGTAGTAGTGGTAGGTTATGGCACCCAGCGCAAAGCAAATGTAACGGGAGCCATATCGCAGGTTGACGCTAAAGTTTTAGCCGATAGGCCAATTACAGCGGTATCAACCGGTTTGCAGGGCACAATTACAGGCTTAACTACAATAGGCGGCAGCGGGCAGCCTGGAGCAACACATTCTGCATTGAGGATAAGGGGCGTGGGAACCACAAATAACCCCAATCCTTTTGTACTGATTGATGGTGTACCAGGGGATATGAACTGGATCAATCCCGACGATATAGAAAGTGTAACCGTACTTAAAGATGCTGCATCATCCTCCATTTATGGCTCAAGGGCTGCCAATGGTGTAATTTTGGTTACCACCAAAAAAGGTAAATTTAACCAGCAGGCCACAATCTCCTACAATGGTTATTATGGTTTTCACACCCCAACACGTTTACCCAAGATGCTGGGATCAGTTGATTATATGACTTTGCTTGGTGAGGCTCAGGTTAACGCCGGTCTTCCAAAATCGTACACAGATGCACAGATCGAGGTTGCGCGCAATGGCTCCGATCCAAATTATTTTGCCAATACCAACTGGACAGATGCCTTGATTAAAGATTATGCACCACAACAAAACCACAGCGTAAATGTAAATGGCGGAAGCAGCGATTTCAATTACTATTTTTCTTATGGCAGAGAAAATCAGGATGGTCTTATTGCTGGCGATCAGTATAAATTTGCGAAAAACAATGCCCGCATGAAGTTATCGGCCGTTAAGCTTTTATCTTTCTTGGATGTTGATGTAAACCTGGGTTATTTAGACCGCAACCAGAACCAGCCCGCTGCCGATACTGATGGTGGGGGTGGTGCAATATACACTGCTTTTACCAGTTCGCCTTTAACTCCAGTGCGTTTTACCACAGGTACCTGGGGTTATGGCGGTGGCTCTAGCAATCCGCTTGCTATTGCAACAGATGGCGGTTTTAATAACTTTTTCTCAAAAGAATTTACCACAAACCTTACGGGTACTGCTCATCTGCTAAAAGGACTGGATCTGAAAGCGCAATATGGATTAATTGCCAGTTCGCAGAAAAGAAGAACATTTAACCGTCGTATCGATTATTTTAATCCGGTAAGCGATGCCATTATTTATACCACAAGTCCTAACAATTCATTAAGAGAAGTGGCCACCACCACTACGCTGCAGAATTTCTCGATGCAGGCAGATTATCTACTCAATTTAGGCAATCATCACATTAAATTGCTGGGCGGTTATCAGCAGGAAACTTACCGTTTTGATGCTTTTTCGGCAGCTAAAACAAACCTGGTGAGTGATGATGTGCCCGTTCTAAATATTGGCTCCCTAAATCCTACAGCTACCGGCGATGCCTATCAATATGCATTACAATCGCTTTTTTCTCGGGTAAACTACGATTACGATGGCAAATACCTGGTCGAATTTAACATGCGTTATGATGGCTCTTCGCGTTATGCACCTGGTAAAAAATGGGGTGTGTTTCCGTCTGTTTCTGCAGGATGGAGATTTAGTGAAGAAAATTTTATTAAAAACAATAAGCAATCTTGGTTCAGCGACGGTAAAATACGTGCATCCTATGGATCACTGGGCAACCAGTATGGTGCAGATGGGCCGGCTTATTCCGAATGGTATCCTTATATTAAAGTGTTAACCAGTGTGGGCACCATGCCGATAGGCAACATTCTTACCTCTGGATTTGCACAGACCATACTTTCTAACCCATTGCTGAGATGGGAAAAAGCAACCATGCTCAATGTGGGGATGGATTTAGCCTTTTTTAAAAACCGCCTTACTTTTACCGGAGATATTTTTAACAAAAAAACGGTCGATATTCAGCTAAAAGTGCCACAGCCCGATGTGATTGGCCTTACTGTTCCTGATCAGAATGCTGGAGCAATATCAAACAAGGGATATGAGCTGAGCTTAGGATGGAACGATAAGATCGGTAATTTTAAATATGGCATTACCGGGCAGTTTTTTGATATTAAGAATACTGTTACCGATTTAGGTGGCGTGCCGCCAACAATTGGCGATAGAATCCGCCAGGTTGGACAGCCGCTTGATGCTTTTTACGGTTACCGCACAGATGGATTGGCCCAGGAAGCAGATTTTACCAAAGATGCCGCCGGAAAATATGTGCCCAAGTTCCCGATTTTTGCTGCCGATGCCGGTAAAGTTGCCCCTGGAGATCTGAAATACCGCGATTTAAATGGTGATGGGATCATCAGTGCCGATCTAGACCGTGAGGTGATCGGCGATGCTTATCCGCGTTATAATTATTCTTTCAGATTTGATGCGGCCTATCATAATTTTGATGTGAGTGTATTTTTGCAGGGAGTAGGCATGGCCAACGGCTACATTACAGGGGCCGGACTGCATGCTTACAATGCCGATGCCGCATTCCCTCAGGAAGTGCACCTGGATAGATGGACACCTCAGAATACCGGTGGTTCTTATCCGCGTTTTGTGTATAAAGATACCCGCAATACCGGACGGCTGGCCGATTACTGGCTTCAGGATGCGGCTTACTTAAGGGTAAAAAACCTGCAGTTAGGATACACCGTTCCTGGTAGTTTCTTACAGAAAATCCACATCGAACGGTTAAGGGTTTACGCTTCGGCAGATAACCTTTTTACCAAAACCAATTTCTTTTATGCTTATGATCCCGAGTCGCAGGCCACCAGCGGAGGTTTATATCCGCAGGTTAAAACATTCATTTTCGGTCTTTCTATTAAGTTAAAATAAACCATCCATGAAAAATCAAAATCAACATATAAACAGCCGCAGGTCTTTTTTAAGGGCCACCGGACTTTTAGGAGCTTCAGCACTATTTATGCCTGCTTTTCTGGCTGGCTGTAAAAAAGGGTTTCTGGATAGAGAGCCTTTAGATTCGGTAACAGATATCAGCTTCTGGAAAACAGAAGAGCAGTTAAAACTCGCGGCCAATGCCTGTTACAGCAATTTAAGAAATAACAATACCATTGCGATGGAAAACATGGGCGATAATACCATTTATCCTCCAAATTCAGAATACCAGGCCATATCTGCTGGTAATTATGATTTTACTTCGGGCACCCTAAATTCTGAATGGGTAAATTTATATGCCGCAATCAGGCGCTGTAACCACTTTCTCGAAAACTACACCAAAGCAACCAATATTACGGCAACGGCATTGGCACAATACGCTGGTGAAGTAAGGTTTTTAAGGGCCTTTATGTACAGCTACCTGATTTTCCTTTTCGGAGATGTACCATTAATTACCAAAACACTTGATATTGGCGATGAAGAGGTTTTTGGTCCACGGAATAAGAGGGCTGAAGTGCTCGAATTTGTTTTTGCTGATCTGGATAGTGCTACTGCAGGTTTGCCTGCCACTTATGCTTCATCGGCTGATCTTGGCCGGATAACAAAAGGGGCCGCACTGGCATGGAAAGCAAGGGTGGCTTTATTTTTTGAAAAGTGGGATATTGCCGAAACTGCATCTAAAGCAGTAATGGATCTAAACGTGTATCAACTGTATACCACTGGCGGCACTGCCAAATGTTATAACGATCTCTTTACCTACAAAGGGAAACTTGCAGCCGGTGCCAATAAAGAAACCATTTTGGCCCGCCCCAATGTGGCTGGAGTAAGTGTGCACAACACCAGTCGCGAAATACAGGTACCCGATCAAACCAGTAGGTATTCTCCAACCAAATCGTTGGTAGATAGTTACCTGTGCTCAGACGGACTGCCAATAGATAAATCGCCACTTTATAGTGAAGGTACCTATGCCGATATATTTAAAAACAGAGATCCACGGATGAACCAGACAATATTAACGCCCGGATCTGCCTGGGGTGGGCAGGATGATGGAGATGCTGATGCAACGGCAAATCCAATCTTTAATACACCTAAATGGAATGCCGATAAAAAAGGCTGTATCACCGGTACCGGATTCTATTTCAGTAAATATGTCGAAATTGCTGCTGTAGGTACTGTAAGTCAGGATTCGAACGATATTCATCACATCCGTTATGCTGAAGTGTTATTGATTAATGCCGAAGCGAAATTAGAAAAGGGAACAATCACCCAAACGGATATCGACAATACCATTAATAAACTCCGCGACAGGGTAGGCATGAAAAGAATGGTGATCTCGGAACTTACGGCCGCAGGGCTCGATTTAAGGGCAGAGATTAGAAGGGAGCGCAGGGTAGAACTGGCATTGGAAGGACAGCGTTATTATGATATCCTCCGTTGGAAACAGGGCGATCTGTTAGCGCAGGATATTAAAGGCATGAAAAAAAGCCTGGTAGAGAGTTTTAACCAGCAATACGTAGCTACAATTGCAACAGATGCCAATGGGTATTTCGTTGTGAATACTGGTAGGAAATTCGTTGCTCCTAAAAATTATCTGTGGCCGATTCCAATCACACAATTACAGCGTAACCCCGTATTGGGCCAAAATCCCGGCTGGTAACCTGTTTAATAGGCTGTATCATAATGAATTTATGGTACAGCCACTTTTTATACTTAATTTAACAAACATGAAACGATATTACTTCTTAATCTTCGCCATTTGCCTGCTTGCCGCTTGTTCGCCTAAGGTTACCAATACTGTTGTGGCAAAAAACAATAATATATTGCGCGTGATGTCGTACAACCTGCACCATTGCAACCCACCTTCTAAAGAGAAAGAAGGCCTGATTGATATAGATGCAATAGCTAAGGCAATTGCATTGCAAAAGCCCGACCTGGTTGCCCTGCAGGAAGTGGATGTAAATACCAAAAGATCGGGCAATATAAACGAGGCTGTATTGTTGGCAACCAAACTAAAGATGAATTTTTACTTTGGTAAAGCAATAAACCACGATGGGGGCGATTATGGCGTGGCCATTTTATCGCGGTTCCCTTTATCAGCACAGCAAACGTTCATGCTGCCAAAAAATAGTGACGCCAGAGCAGAACAAAGGGTGTTGGCCATCGCTACTGCCGAAATTGGCCAAGGTGTTTTTATCCGTTTTGCCTCAACCCATCTCGATGCACAGCGCGCTGAAGAAAACCGCATTTTACAGGCAAAAGAAATCAACCGTTTAACAGAAAAAGAAACTTTGCCATTAATTGTTGCCGGAGACCTGAATGCCGATCCAACTTCAGAAAGCATTAAAATATTTGACTCGGGTTTTACCCGGACTTGTAGCGATTGTGGTTTTACCATCCCGGTAATCAATCCGCGTAAAACCATTGATCATATTGGCTTTAAAAAAGGGAATCCGTTTCAGGTAATCTCTCACGAGGTTATTGCAGAACGCTACGCTTCAGATCACCTGCCTGTTTTGGCGGTATTGGAACTGAAACGTTAAAGAAGATATAAATTACAGTAGAAAACTTGTGAGCAGCCTAAAGCCTGCATTTATTAGGTTTTAGGCCTTTTTTTCTCAATATCCTTAATCTCTTAATGGTCAAAACATATTGCGAAATATAAATGCTCAGGCTGCTAACATTATCGCTTTTTAAAAGAAGGAGGAATAGAAAAAGTCCGTTTTTTATCTGCATCCTTAAAATTAACTTCCATAAAATAATGCTTTTTATTGATGATGTAGTTCTCAATAAACCATAATATGTCGGGCAGGTTTTCGGTCATTGGTGTGCCTGCTATTTCATGGCCCATATTCTGCACATATTGAAAATAATATGGGTATTCCTTTTTTCTAAAGGTACGCGCAAGATATTTCGATCCGAAAAAGCCGCGGTTAAGCAGCCTTACCTTATTATAGGGAACAAGATTATCGGCTGTGCCGTGAAAAAGCATGGTAGGTGCAGGCGCAACTGCATATTTGGGCGCACCTTTATAACTTAGAATGGCACCGGCAAAAGAAATTACGCCTTTATATTGAAAACTTGTTGGCAACCTGGCAGAAAGCACTGTCGCATTCCTTTTATTATAATCGGCATGCAGTGCGGTTATGGCGCCTGCGCTCGACCCTGAAAGGATGATCATTGCGGTATCAATACCTAGTGTTTTTGCATTTTTTATCAGGTAATTCGTTGCATCAAAAACATCTGTGGTTGCGGTATCAATGGCCGATCTCAAATTAGAAGTATTAAATGGAGTGGGAAATTTCTTGCCTTTAAGGCCAAGTCGGTAATCTACAGAAACGACCTTGAAATTGTGCGCAATTAAAGTGTTGAAATATTGATCGAATAATTTGCTATCCCTGCGCCCGGTTACAAAACCGCCACCAAATACAAAAAGTACGGTGGGCTTTTTCTCCATAATTTCTCCCTGGTAATAAATATCTAATTTAAGGGTAGCAGAATCTTTTTGTGCAAATGTTTTGGTTTCAACATGGTATTTCTTGTCTTTTAGCACAATCTGACTAAAACACGACAGCGAACCGGATAAAAGCATCAGAAAAAAAATGCTTAATGGATATACTTTGATATTGGGCATCATCAGTTAATTAGAGGGGTTCGCGGTTTAGCCAAAATGGCCTGGTTTTAAATTTCTTAGCTAATCTATCGCATTTTCGGCTTTTGTACAATAATATAAGCCAGGTTATCCTATTATTTATAGCCATTTAACCTAAAAATTATAATGTTTTTACAAATAACTCCATTTCTGAAGATGGGTGTTAAAAAGGAAAACGACAATTTATAAACCATCATGGCAAAAAAAAAAGAAATCCGATGTGTAACTTAGTATGCCCTGATCAAATGATCTCTAACCTACGATAAAAACTATCTTATGAAGAAAATATGTTTATGCCTGCTGTTTTTTGGCTTTTTTTGTGTCCACGGTGTTATGGCATCGCATAAAAAGAAATTTAAGGTAATTGCCTTTTATACTGCAAAAAGCGATCTGGCACACATTAGTTTTGTGCACGAAGCAAATCTATGGTTCCCAAAAATGGCAAGGGAATACAATTTTGAATATGACTCTACCTCGAACTGGGAAAATTTAAATGAAAAATTTCTCGCCAACTATCAGGTTGTTCTATTTTTAGATACCCGTCCGGAAAAGGAAGAACAACGGGCAGCTTTCCAGAAATATGTGGAAAAAGGAGGTGGGTGGATGGGCTTCCACTTTGCTGCTTTTGCACTTAATAACTCTGCCGTACCGCAGAACTGGGAATGGTACCACAATACTTTTTTAGGATCGGGAGAATATGGAAGTAATACATGGCGGCCAACCAGTGCCATTTTGAGGGTTCAGGCTAAACATCGTGTTACAACAGGTTTACCTCAAACATTTAAAGTACAGCCCAACGAATGGTACCGCTGGAAAAACGATCTGCGTAAAAATCCTGATATCGGTATCCTGTTGGCTATCGATACAACAAGTTTTCCACTTGGTACCGGGCCCAAACAAAATGAAATCTGGCGCAGCGGCTTTTACCCCGTGGTGTGGAGCAACAAAAAATTTAAGATGGTTTATGTAAATATGGGCCATAACGATATGGATTATGAACACAAATACGATAATTCCAATAAATCGCTTTCCTCTTCTTTCGGAAATCCATACCAGGATAAATTATTGATTAATGCACTTATTTGGCTCGGTACAGATAAAAAACAGTAAAGAATAAAAGACTAAAGAAATTGCATATGCTTATTCAGATTTGCCCTGTAAGCATCAGAAACCGGTATTAAATGTTTGTTTATAACTAATGTTTTGCCCTCAGTACCGTCGATTTTATTGATGTTGATCAGAAAAGACCGGTGCACCCTTAAAAAAAGATGTTTCGGCAACCTTTGCTCGATAATTTTAATAGATGAATGAATGGAATAACTTTTATTGCCCAGATTTACTTTAACATAATCACCGTTTGCTTCAAAAAACAAGATATCTACAATCTTAAGCCTGTGAACCTTATTGCCATCCCTGATAAAGGTGAATTCAGAAAACTGCTCCCTATTAACGGCCAGATTTTTATCAGCGAAAGTTTTGGCCTTGTCAACAGCCATTAAAAACCTGGCAGGGGAGATGGGCTTAAGCAGAAAATCGACAACATTCAACTCAAATGCATCAACCGCGTAATCGGCAAAACTACTTGTAAATATAATCAGCGGGCGTTTTTCCTTTAAGGCCTTAGCCAGTTCTATTCCACTCATTCCGGGCATGCATATATCCAAAAATACAATATCAATAGGAAGGTCTCTTATTTTTTGAAATGCATCAATGGCATTCTCGCATTCTCCCATCAACACCAGCGAGCTGTCCAAGTTTAACAATTTTTTTGTAACCATCCTGAAAAGATCATGGTCATCAACAATTAAACAATTCATTTTTAGACGATTTGCCATCTAAATTAAATAATTAAAATGGAAGGAAAAAGAATCAGTTTCCACATTTCTTTACCTGATAAACTTACGCTACATTGCCCGGTAACATGAGATATAGAAATGCTGATTTTCTCATTATATTTAATTTGCCTGGTATAATTGTTTCATTTTAAGTGGGTTGTGTTTCTCTTTGTCCTGTGCTTTTTGCTTTAAAATGTAGCGCTTTTTCCCCAAAATTCCCCATTTCTCAATAACCGAAAAATACTTTTCACCGGAGAAAAATAAATGTCAAAATATATTTATGCATTTGGTACGTTCTGGTGTACTAAATTGTATTATAAATCATTGTTTTTAAGTCTTTGCTTTCCTGTTGGCAAAGCATTTGCATCATCTTTGAAAATCATTCACATGAAAATACCAATCATATTGTACAGTTGTGCGATCATAGATGATGATTGTATGAGTATTGCGATATTAAAGCAGTACATCAAACGGACAGGGAAATTAACGTTGCAATGTAGCTTTACAAATCCCAGGGAGGGAATAACGGCACTTAAAAGCGGCAGCAAAAAGATCGATTTCCTTTTTTTAGATATCGAAATGGAAATTTCTGGTTATGATGTGGCACAGATACTTAGAAGCCATTCCAGATTTATCATTTTCACCAGCTCAAACAGAACTTATGTAATCAATGCCTTATCTAACGCCAATATTCTTTTGATTAAGCCATTCACCTTTATGGAGCTGGATCAGGCTGTAGCGCAACTGATCGCGTAAACTATACCTTTGGTGCGTTTGCAATCAGTTAAATGAATGGCGGAACTCGATAGGCGATAGATTGGTTTTGGTTTTAAACAGTTTGCTAAACGACTGAAGGTGCTCGAAACCCAGTTCGTAGGCAATTTCGCTAACAGAGAGGCTCGTAGTAGAGAGTTTTTCTTTCGCCAGTTCGATGAGTTTGTTATGCAGGTGCTGTTGGGTGTTTTGCCCGGTAAGCGATTTAAGCAGACCGCTTAAATAACCTGGTGAGATATTTAAATTTTCGGCAATATAGGTTACACTGGGCAGGCCTTTTTGGGAAAGTGCACCGCTGATGAAGTAATTGCTCAGCAAGTCTTCCAGCTTGATCAATATTTCATGGTTTGCAATCTTGCGGGTAATAAACTGACGCTGATAATACCTTTCAGAATAGGTTAACAAGAGTTCTAACTGGGCGATGATTACATTCTGGCTAAACCGGTCGATATTGGCATGGTATTCCTGCTCTATACTTTGGGCTATTGTATTGAGCATGTTTTCTTCTTTATCGGATAAATAAAGTGCCTCGTGCACCGAGTAATTGAAAAATTCGTATTGTTTAATGGTTTTGGCCAGCGGGGTATTCCATAAAAAATCGGGGTGGATCAGGATCATCCAGCCTTCAGGACGGTGCACCTCGGTGCCTTTTTCGAATTCTAGCCCAAATACCTGGCCTGGCGACATAAAAAAGAGCACACCTTCATCGAAATCGCTGGCCTGCTGGCCGTATTTAAATTTGGCATTTTTTACCCTTTTCATCGAAATCGAATAAAAATCGTAAATCAGGCTAAAAGAGCCATCGGCCAGGGGCCTTGCCAGATCGTCCATATGTACCAGACTGATTAGCGGGTGCGCGGGTTTAGGCAGGCCTGCTGCACGGTGGTATTCGGTAATGCTGCTGAAACGGAAAAGCTGATGGTTGTTCATAACAAGATTAAAGTTCGTTATTTTTTATGATAAGCTTTGGCAAAGGTTTGCGCAAATTCTGCCAGTTTTACCCTGCCCATTTTGGGTTTGCTCCTGTGGAAGTTTGCTAATGCTTTGCCACTGTGCATCGCCGCCTGCATCTCTACCAGGGTTTCTGCCAGCTTTTCGGGTACTTTAGCCATCTTTAGGCCCTGTAGCATCTCCTTATCGGATAACAGTACCCATTTTAACCAGGGTTTGCCTACCGCATTGCCGATAATTTTGGCCGCCTCGTTACAGGTCATTTCTTCGCTGCCTACATAACGGATGGTTTTGGCTGTTGGAGATGGCAATAAAAGCTCTTCGGCAACGGCTTCTGCAATGTCTGTTGGTGATACAAATACAATACGGTCGTCGCCGCCATAATTTCCCATTAAAAGGCCTGTTTTTCCGCTGAGTAAGGCCCTTAAACCCGAATAACGGAGGGTTAGGAATTTCCCGACCAAACCTTTTCCTTTAATCAGATCTATCGACTGGTAAAAATTGGTATAGAAAGCCGCAGGACGCATAATGGTGATGGGACTTTTGATTCCATCGAAGAGGTGTTCGATGTTTTCGGCCTTAGTCAGATCTGCTGCCCAGCCGCTCATCAGTACAATCCGTTTTGTGCCGGCACCGATGAGTGCCTGTTTGTAATTTAGTGCCATGCGGCGCAGATAATCGCCTAAATCGGGTTCAGTAAAGCTTAAGGGGATCATGGCATAAACCGCATCGGCCCCTTTAAATGTATTGGTTAAAAACGTGATATCTGCTATGGAGCCTATTGCCGCTGTAGCACCTAAGTTTTCGATATCGGCCGTTTTTTTTGAATCGCTGCTCACCACCGTCACCGCATGCCCCTGGGCAATTAATAGCTTTGTTAAGGGTTTACTGATATTACCCAGAGAACCTGTTACGATAATTTTCATGTTTGATTTGTTTTGGATAATGATAAAACCATCAGCATGCTGATGGTTTTAATTTCATTATTTAGTGTAGATGCCGTTTTCAATGTCGGCCAGTAACGTATTATGAGTAGGCTGCCATTTCAATTGTTCCTGTGTCCATTTGCTAGATGCAGGACAATCGATCGCGGCCATGTGTGCAAACCAGCCAAAATGTTCTGTGGCAGCTTCTGCTGTTATGGATACCACAGGAAGATTGAGCTGTTTACCTATGGCTTCGGCTATTGTTTTAATGGTAATGGCTTCTTCGGCTGTGCCATGAAAACGTGCTGCCGGAACCGTGTTTTCTAATGCCAGGCGGTATAAACGCGCCGCATCTAAGCGGTGTACGGCATTCCAACGGTTAAGTCCATCGCCGATATATGCAGAAACTCCTTTTTCGCGGGCAATGTTAACCAAAATGGGAATAAAACCATGTTTATCGTCAAGGCCGTGCACCGATGGAGACAGGCGTATAGCCGCAGTAAGCACGCCCAGCTTGGCTACGGCATCGGCGGCCTGTTCGGAGGCCCGGGGCCATGCGGGATTGAAGGGGGAGATGATGTCTTCTGTAGCCAATTTTCCGGGGCTTACCAAAGCAGTACCTGAGGTTACGATAAAAGGGCGGTTGGTGCCTGCAAGTTCCTGGCCAATGGTTTCAATGGCTTTTTGATCTACTTTGCAAACTTCCTCAAAGCGGGTAAAATCGTGTATAAAACCTGCATGTATTACCGCATCTGAATCTGCTGCACCACTTCGCAAGCTGTTCAGATCTTCTAAATCGCCCATATGAAATTCTGCCCCGGCAGCAAGGAGCTTTTGTGCCGATGCATCAGAGCGGGCCAGTCCCAATACCTGGTGGCCGTTATTAATTAATTCCTGCACAATGGCAGTACCAACGAAGCCTGTAGCTCCTGTAACGAATACGCGCATAATTGATTTTCTTTTGTTGATACAAATATCAGCAGCATCCATCAACAGCATTTATCCAAATCTGCTTTTGATTTAGCCGAAACCGCTTTTAGCTGAGGTAACCAAAAAGTGCAGATCATAAGCAATGAAGAATATTGTCCCTGACCAAAAATTCATTTTTTGTTCATGTTCCATTGATAGGTTTGCAGTATAGATATTTGGTTATATCATTTGGTTAGTAAATAAGCCGCAATGGATGTTGTGGCTTATTCTATTTTATGGCAGCAAAACCCCACAATGTTCAATAACTTGCCATTGCCTTAATACAACGCGCGTTGATGCTTTGATCACCCAAATTTAAATGAGGTGGCATGGCTTATGGCCTATATATCCCGCTCAAAATAAATGATGTTATTGTCGAAATTGCCCTGATAGGGGAATCCTTTAGGTTTAAAGCCATTGGCCATCAGAAAACGCTGACTGCTGGCCGTAGCAGTAGTAGAGAATATGATACCCTGATGAAAGCTGATTTTTTTGAACAACATCCGCTTTAATGTGCTGCTGATCCCTTTTTTACGGACCGACTCGCGCGTAAATGAATAACCTACTTCAATAAAATGTTGATCGATACCCGTGGTTATTCCCGCTTTTTTATGCACTTCCTCCAGGTAAGCCACACTAGGCCTTTTGATGGCCGAAATGCCAACCAGTTTTTTGCCGCTGTAACAAAATGCGAGAAATTCTGCACTGAAAATCTTTAAGGGCAGATCGATAGGTGAAACCTTATTTCCCTTTCTTACCATCATATAAAAGTGATGCAATTGTGTAATGGAACAATCTGTGGGTCTTTTAATTTCGAAATAACAATTGGCGAGAAAATTCGGCATATCATAACCGTCCTGGTAAAACACCAGGCTGTTGGCTGTATGTTGGTTCATCGGAATAAAATTTAGGTATAAACAGCGGTTGCTCTTACAGCTATTTTTTTTTGGCCTTAAGCGATGCCCATTGCGGACCTGACAGCGCAAGCATTTCGCAAACCTTATCATTCCAATCAATGAGGGCATCCTCTGGGGTGGTTCCAAGCCCTGAAACATCATGTTCCTCTTCAAAAGATAATACGGCGTAATAGCAATTGCCATCCTTATAAATAGAAGGTTTAAACTGCATTACAAATGTTGGTAACCTGTAGCTGTTATAATCAAAATCCACAAGTCTTCCCGGGATCGTTCTGGCCTGCTGTTTCATAGGTGTCTTTTTTGTTAAAACATCATTTTTCGCCAATTACCGATTTGGGCAAACAGACGTATTCCTAAATTATGGATGTTATGTTTACTTAAGGTTAGCAGGTTGTTGTTTCTTTGTTAAGTTGTTGGCTGTTTGGGCCTTTGCTTGATGTAACCGGTTTTTAAAACAACCTGTATTTTATTTTGCGAAGGGTACTCACTGCATGTTAAATTTTGACAAAAAAAGGGATGCAGTTGAGGAGCTGCATCCCAACGTAGCTATTGAAGCTGAATTAGCGGCTATATCCATAACCTGCTCATTTACTCATCCCTTAGTAAATGTCTTCGCATGAAGAGTTTTTAATTTTTTAAGCTGTCAATAATCAGGGCATTGTGTGTATGTTTAATTGGAAATAACCTAAAAGTGATCTTCAAAGCTATTATAAAACAGGGGCAGAGCATCTTTTTTGCTTGCCCATAATTTGTCCAAAACTTTGGGCGGGTTAAGCGGCTTCCTTGCCTTTTTGAAATTGATCCAATGCTATAGAAATGGTGTACCTGGTAGTGCATATGGTGTAACTGGAACGGTAACCGTTATTGAATATACAGCACATGCATCGGTATGGCTATTGTTATGGCGTGTTGCCGCCATTGGCTTTCGTTTTCTGCATTACTCCGTTCCCTTATCTTAACTGGCTAATTTAAACTTTGGGCAAATAATGGGCAGCAATGGGCAAGTGTTAAATGTGGTATTGTAGTAGTTTTGGTTTGTAGGGTAAATGAATGTGATTGCTCCATACTTGATATCAATACCCCGCATTTAACCTGCCATTAAAAATATATTTAGTAAATGATGAAAAAAAACGGCATTAACGATTTTACAGTACTCATTGTTGATGATCATGAAATTATCCGCCGGGCTTTGAAAGATTTAATTACAAGTTTTTGGCCTGGGGTAAAAATAATTGTTGCAACCACTATTAAGCAGGCGCTTTTGATGCAAGCCCAATTGCCAAGGCTAATTATTATGGATATAAATCTGCCCGGTGTTAATACGATTACTACCATTGCACAAATACAAAGTGTTTATCCTGATACGAAAATTATGGTGTTTTCTTCATTAAATGAAGAAATTTATGCCATACCCATTATAAAATCTGGTGTTTCGGGCTTTGTATCCAAGCAAGCCAGTGAATCTGAAATTGTAACTGCCATTACCGCTATTTTAGCGGGTACCCGTTATGTACGGCCAAACGTACGCGAAAGCGTATTAAGTAAAATGTTCGAAAATGATGTTGAGCATCCTTTCACCATCCTGTCGGGCAGAGAATTAGAGATAGCAGGATTACTCAGGTTGGGGATAGGCATCCTGGAGATTTCCAAACAGCTAAACCTGAAAGCGGGTACCGTTAGTACCTACAAAATCAGAATTTTCCATAAGTTAAAAATTAATGACGTGATCGCACTAGCCGCAAAAATGGATGCAAATGACCTATTGCTGTTAAATTCAACGGGCAGATCATAAAAGACTGCCTTATACTCAAAAGCCTGATCACCAGGAGTTATTGCTTAAATCGTGGCGCTTCCATAGAAATATGGGGCGCTTTTTAGATTTATGGTTGGGCATGGAGGTCTTAGCTTGGAGCATGGAGTTCTTAGCTTGGAGCATGGAATTCTTAGCTTGGGGCATGGAGTTCTTAGCTTGGAGCATGGAATTCTTAGCTTGGAGCATAGCGGTCTTAGCTTTGGGCATAGTCGTCTTAGCTTTGGGCACAGTGGTCTTAGCTTTGGGCACAGTGGTCTTAGCTTTGGGCACAGTGGTCTTAGCTTTGGGCACAGTGGTCTTGGCTTTGGGCACAGTGGTCTTAGCTTTGAGCATGGAATTCTTAGCTTGGAGCGTAGTGGTCTTAGCTTTGGGCACAGTGGTCTTAGCTTTGGGCACAGTGGTCTTAGCTTTGGGCATAGCGGTCTTAGCTTTGGGCACAGTGGTCTTAGCTCTGGGCACAGTGGTCTTAGCTCTGGGCACAGTGGTCTTAGCTTTGGGCACAGTGGTCTTGGCTTTGGGCACAGTGGTCTTAGCTTTGGGCACAGCGGTGTTAGCTTGGAGCATAGCGGTCTTAGCTTTGGGCATAGTGGTCTTAGCTTGGAGCATAGCGGTCTTAGCTTTGGGCATAGCGGTCTTAGCTTTGGGTTAGCGTACTGATGATCTGACTGTTAAAGCGATATGCTGAAGCGGTAAGCCTGATCATCAGCGCACCAATCATTTAGCTCATTTTAAATTTCAGGAGCCGCCGGTTTTCGTTTCCTGTTCGGGTAACGTTTAGCCAGTTCATCAACAACGGCCTGAACGCCAGGGGTATTGGATGCACTTGCTGCTTTTGCTGTACCATAGATATTCAGAGCTGCTTCGAAAGCCTCACTACCGGCCACCATGCCGGCATCTTCCATGCTTCTTACCAAAGGATTTAACTGTTGCAATAGGGTAAAGAGATCCTGCGAAAGTCTGTAGTCTTTTTGTGCTTCCGGAAAATCGATAAAGGAAGGAACAATTTTGGCATTTAAATTACCAAACTCCATTGCTTTTCCTACAAAGGCCAATGTTTTGTCGCCCAATTTCAACATCGCTGAACGATCTGCCGGCTCCAGGTTAATGGTTAGCACGTTGGCTAAAGTTTTCTCGATCACTGCAATACTGTCTTTAACGGTTTGCAATTGTTCGGGCGTAATTTCTGATGAAATGCTGTTTTTCTTACTCATACATATTTTAATTTAGGTGGATATTTGAACCAAAAACCTATCGTTAACCGCTTACTGATAGGTGGCTTGATCGATATTAATTCAATAACTGCACCAACTGTCATAATCTGCTTTATTTGCCCCCTGAGGGGATATATGGGGAAATTTGAGCGCGGGCGGGAATTCCCCAAGTGGGGAAATTTGGGGAATGTTTTGCCCAAAATTAAGAATGAGTTTTTCTGTCTTTCAAAAGAAAACCAGGTTTTTTTAGCACACATCAATCCGTATTTTTTATTCGTAAGAAAGATTGCCTCAGGCGGTTAAAGATTGGTTTGTTTTAATGGCCTTACAACAAAAAAAATAGTTACACTTTCTTGTTAAAAACAGATTTCTTGGCATTGTTTAAAAAGGTGGCAAAAAAAACAGATAGGTTTATGCCGTTAGTTTAACATCATTCCATTATCCCGCCTACATTTTTCATCCGTAAAGCAGTTTCGGATGTAGAAGTGGGGAATATATTTCTCATATGGGGAAATTTGGGGAATTATTTGCCCAAATTGTTTTATGGCTACTTAGTTTCAAGTCCCTGCGCTAAAAATATTACTGATTGTATAATGATGCTGCTTCTGGTGTTTGGGGTGGTTTTAAGATGGTGTTATGGATGTCTGTATATGATATAAGAACCGTATAAATGGCTGTGGATCAATTCTTGCATTTTATCTTCTGATGTGAAGAATCAAATCTGTGTACAAGACGCGGGTTACAGCAGGTTTTAAACCTTTTTTGCATCAACCAAACAGTTACAGCTATCCTTATTATTATCATGTACAAAGAAGTTTACAACCGTAATTTAAATTCTTATCTCAACATCTGTAGCGGGCTTATTGCTCAAAAAATGAATATGCCTATTGTTTACGATTGGTCCGATTCTGGTTTTATTAAACTATCTGCAGTTATTGGCCGTGAAACTAAGATACACATCAGTAAAAATACATTGAAACGGGTTTTCGGCAAGCTAAAAACAGATGATTCGTATTGTCCGCAAAAGGCAACCTTAGATGCGCTTGCTGTTTATCTCGGTTATACCGATTGGGAAGGATTTAAACAGGCCAGTATGCCGGTGGTAAATCAAGAAACTTCTGTTCAACCAACGCCTGTTCTGCACCATATAAATGATGAGGTAAAAATACCCGTTGTTGTAAAAAGGTGGCTCAGATTATTGACATTGGCTATTATACTATTACTCTTTGCAGCCTTAACCCTCTTTTTTAAATACAAGGGAGCGGTTCCCTACGCCAGTTTAACCTGTTTAAATCCCGAGGGCAAACAGGCCTATTCGGCTGTATTTAATTTTGCAGCCAGCTTAGATCAGAATGATACAACTGCCCTTGTTATCGATTTTAACGATCGGATAACAAGCCGCGTGGCATTAGAAAATAAGCAGATTATACACCGGTACGAAACGCCCGGCTGGTACAAAGCCATCTTAAAATACAAAAACAGAGCATTAGATACCGCTATTGTAAAGGTGAAATCTGCAGGCTGGTTTGCTTATGCAACAGGCCCGGTGGGCATATATGGCAGGCATTTGCTTAAAACATTTAACGGCACTGTGTCGGGCATGAAAGGCTTTACCAAAACCAGCCTGGCAAAAGCAGGTACCGATACCCTTAAGCCAGTATTTGTAAATTTTGCCAATATTAAAAATACCACTATCAATGGCGATAATTTCGAAATGAAAGCCCGTGTAAAAATGGCTGATGATGTAAAGGATGGCAACTGCGCCCACGTGCATTTTAGTATTTATGGCGAAACTTACGATGATTATCTAGGCATCACCAGTCCAGGGTGTACAGCATGGGCCGATGCCGATTTTTCGGAGCAGATCCGCACCGGGCTTTGGGAGGATTTAAGCATGCTCGCGAAAGATTTGAGCAATGGCGGAAATGTTCTATTACGGGTTAAAAATAAAAAGGTAAACCTGTATGTAAACAACAAATGCATTTATGCTACCACCTATAAAAAAAGCCTGGGTAAGGTTTCGGGCGTAAGGATACTTTTTTCGGGGCTGGGGGAGGTATATGCTTTCTCTATGCACGATATAGGTACCGGCGAAAGCTTTTAAACGCCGGATAAATCTATCCCACCTTATCCGGATTAATTTTCTATGGATCGTTTTTAATGTTTATCTATTAAATCAACCGGTTTGGCTAGCGGATATAAGGATCCATGTTAAAACCATATAACTGGTTACTCCCTAGGTCGTAAAACCCTGCGTGCCCGCCAAAAACATACGCGGTTGATCCGATGGTGAAATAAGCCGCGTCTGATTTAATATTAAGCGGTCCGGTATAGAACCTGCTCCATCTTTTGTTTAACGGGTCATATCTGTTAAGCGTTCCGTAATCGTCAAAACTGGCGTATATGTTGCCATCAAAGAAATGGGTGTTGCCCAAAGCCTGTAATCCTGATCCCGGATCAATTTGCTGGTTAACATATGTCCATTCATTTTTAGTGGCATCGTAACTGTGCAGCCCATTGCTGGGTTGTGGCGGACTGCTCAGGTTGCTTACACCAAAGCCATAATGCACTTTTCCTTCGGCTACAAAGCTAATTCCCTGACTGATGATAGAGGCCCAGGGCACATAGATATTAGCGTTATTCAGTAGGGTCCAGGTGTTTGATGCGGTATTATATCGCCATACGCCATGTTTATTTCCTTCATTGATCACAAAACCATTTCCATCAAGATTTACCGCAGTGCTGCGTGTAAAACTATCCGTATTTGGGATGCTCGCCATTTGCGTCCATTTATCGGTAGCCGGGTCGTATTGGTAAAGGTCGCGCGTTCCATCGTAGGGTATGTTTGTTATACCGCCACCTACGTAGGCTTTTTTGTCAACTACAAAACTAAAGCTAAAATAACGTGCATTACCCGGAAAATCCGCTTTACGTGTCCAGTTGTTTGTGGCCGGATCATATTCCCACATATCCTTCGGAAATGTTCCACTGTATTTAGTAGCACCCGTGGTGATGTATCCCTTGCCATTAACAGAAAACCCGACGGCACAAATGCGGCCAACTCCTGGAAATGGAGCTAGTGTTTGCCATTTATATTTACGCCTGATGAGTATGGCAGTTGATAATGGGGAACTCTTTTTGCCTTTTTTTACATATAACGGACCGCTAACTGCCCCTTCGGGAACCGACACAACTAAATAACCATCTACCACGCTAGTGGCAGCAACTTCTTTGCCTCCAGAAAAAACAACGATATTCTTTTTTGCCTCAGGATCAAATTGTTTTCCGATAACCTGTATTTCGTCGCCAACATAAGCTTCCTTCATGTAGAGCATGATATCGGTGGCAGCGATGGTATTGTCTTTTTTGCAGGATGAAAATGTGAAAATAACAAAAAGAAAAAGGAGGAGCGCTTTCATATCTTTTAATATATTTCCGAAAGTAAGAAAAATTTAACAGTTTAAAACTGTGCTTTTATTGATTACAAGCGCTTTAAAAATAATACCTTTTGTGGTTATTTGTTTTGTGACAGCAACAACTTTTTTATCGCCCTTTTAACTCCACCATAAATAACTAACTGATTGTTGCCATGTATGCTATGGAGATTGTTTCCATATTAATGAGAAATTGAAGTTATTAAGCACATCTCCCTATCGGAATATTTAATATCTTGAGGACAAAAGATTATTTTTATGGATAATGATTTGCGCTTATTACCTGATAAAATTGAGTAATTGTGCAGATGTTGCTTAAAGGAAGTTAACCTTTAGGATGTTTAAGTGATAAAAGTAATGAAGAAAATAGATTTAAATTGGATGGATATACGTGTTAAGGGCAATGTTTTGCCTGTGGTGTTATCGGTAAATCAGGTAATTAATTTACACAAGCGGGCAGCGTTATGAGAACAGGTGCGCTAATAGGTCTCGTTTTTGGTCTGCTTTGGTGGTGGGTTGGTGCAGGAGCTGTGGCCGGAATATCCGGTACGGTACTCCACATAACCGGAATCTTGATTTTCACTGCTACAGGCATTTGGATTTTCAGGCGACAGGCTTCGCCGCCGCGCGGTACACCCCGTTGGAATTATTATGTAATTGCTGTTATCGCCGAGGTAGTTGCCATCATGCTTGCGCAAAAGTGGCTCATCGTAAGGGGTTTGGGGCCGCTAATCTTTCCGGCGGTTGGGGTAATTGTTGGGCTGCATTTTACCGGGCTATGGCAGGCCTTTGGTCGCCGCCGCTTTCTGGTTCTCTCAATCGTAATGACTGTTGTAAACCTCCTGGCACTTCTTCTGCCGCTTGCGCCCCGTGAACGGCTGTTGTTATCAGGATTTGGCTCATCGGCATCTCTTCTGGTTACCGTTTTGTTGCCCTGAATATTTCGCCCAGCCCTTATCTATCTTCTCCAACTGTTCGCACTTTTATCTTGCAAGTTCTTTTATAGATTTAATTGCTGTTGCCCTTTGTAAACCGGTACCAGTCAAGCTTTAGGTTATTTCCCTTTCGTTCGCCAGATTTAAAAACCAGGTATATTTTATGATGTAATCCTTTAATCGGGCGGTCAAAATTTAGTGCTGCTGTTTTCCACTTAATTTTATTGCCCCCAGTATCAGAAAGCTTTAATATACCTGCCGGTTTATTTCTTAAGTCATCTATCCGGATTTCCAGTGATGCACCATCAAAACCGTTCAGTACGCTGGCCTCAAAACCTGTTGCACCTTCACCAAAATCGAGGTTTTCCAGCAGGAGGTAATCGTTGTTGTCCCAATTGGCAACCTGCAATCCTTCTCCTGATTTTTTTTCCAGCTGCAGGCCATATTGATTGCTAAAAAGTTCGGCTTCCATCACCTGGTTAAGCACGCTGGACTTGCCGCTGCCAAATACCTTGAGTTCAAAAATACTCAGACCATTCTGTGCATTCTCAGGGTCAAGATCGTCGGCCGTGGGGGGTAGGTTTACTGCATCCAGTACAGTTAGTCGGACGAACCTTCCTTTGATACCGGCGCGTGCTGGTACATCTGTAACCGGCGATTGAGCTGCCCCTGATGCACTTTTATCGGCAAAGGTCTTCCACGATTTGCTCGATGAAGCTTTGGCAAGGCTTTCGGCATCCCTTTGTTCCAGGTACTCTAACTTATATTTGTAGGTACGGCTGGTAAACTCAAAAATAGTTTCAATTGAATCCAGGCGGCAATCCTCATTCAGATCAACTATTAACCAGGGCTGGTGGCTGCCGGGGCCAGCATCCCAATGCGTTCCATAATTTTCATCAACGGCGAAATTACCGCTGTAACGGAAAGAAATATCATAAGTCCGGAATCTTTTGGCATCATGCGAATTGTCGTAATCACGGGCCGCAGAAACCATAGTCTGTTTACCCAAGGCCAGATTTTTTACATCTGTAGGCTTCCCTTCAACAACCGTTACGCCTTTATGCGTTGGCTTAACCGGACGGATGCTGCCATCTTGATTGAAAAACACCTCGTTAATACAGGTTTGCCGTTTACTGTCTACAAAGGGGTGGTGCTGACGGTGGTAGGCCATAAAAGTACGCCCCTTAAAATTGAACATAGAATGGTGCCCCGGGCCAAGGATGTGGTTAAGGTCATCGCGTTTTAATATCGGCTGGCTCATCGAACCGTTGACTTCACGGTATGGTCCTGTAATATTTTCTGAAACGGCATACCTCACGTTGTAATTTTCACTTCCCTCAAAAGACCACATCAGGTAATACAAAGCATTCCGTTTAAAAATATACGAGGCCTCAAAACTGTTTTTAATCTCTTCGATCTGTGCATATCTATAGGTGCCGATCTCCGCATTGGTAAACGTTTTCGCAAATCTTGGATCATCGTTGTCTACAGAGATTTTACCGGAAGGCTCAAATTTCAACTTGATGATCTTGAATTTTCCGGCATCCGTTGAGATGTACATTTTGTGGTCGTCGTCTACAAAAAACTGTGCGTCATATCCCCTGAAAAACATCTTTCCGGGGGCTACGGCATTCGCATCCACCCATGGGCCAAGAGGCCTGTCGGCCATGGCCACAAAAGTTTTAGAGTCGATCGCATACATCAGGTAATACTTTTTCGTAACAGGATTAAAAGCAATACTCGGCGCCCAAACCGCCTTTGTTCCGGCTGCATCGGTCCACGACTTTGGCAGGTCTACGATCTTGTTTTTCCAGTTTTTACAATCTTTCGAATACCATACCTGAGTGGGATATACATTGCCTCCACCTGCGCCATCATTGGTGCCATAAGCAAAAAAAGTAGCCGTATTTTCATCGTAATAGAAGGATGCATCGGCAAGGTAGGCCGGAACGGTAGGGTTCCCGGTTTTCATTGCAAACACATCGAGGTCTTGTGGGAGGGTGGCCATATCTTTTACAAGCACTTCAAATGTCTTGCTAGCTGTGGCAGATCCCTTGCTCACCTTTGCCGTTAACTTCAGTTTTTGATTTCCTTTCCCTGCATCGGGCCTGTAAACCTTGCCATTATTATCCAGTACCCTGGGCTGAGCTGAAATCCATGAAATTACAGTTCCGCTTTTTCCATTGGCGGGGAGTGCCAGGTTCGCAGTCAGGTCCGACAAATCTCCTAAAGATAAGGTTTTGCAGTCTGCCAATACCAGTTGGGCATCTGCAACTGCCGCGAGTTTGTAAACATCCCGATCGGCCAGTGCATAATCATAAATCCTAAAATCGTCGAGCATCCCATCCAGATAGGGATCTGGCCAGGTAGGTTTACCAATATAGTTATCGGGCGTATGCCCCAACTTGGCCGGATTTGTTGTGAAATCTTTTTTTACGGCTGCTTTAATCCCATCTACAAACAACGTTCCTATGTTTCTATTCAGGGTGAAGGCAAGATGGTGCCAGGCATTGACAGACAATTTCTCCTTTTGGTCTACATAACTGATCCGTTCTTCCTTTTCGCTATTTTGTCCTGCGCTCTGCGGTTTGGTCATCACCAATGAAACCCCGTTTTCCCTTTCACCACGCTGTGTGGTCAAAATCAGGTATTGCCCCGTACCATTTGCGAAAGTACATACCGTTTGGTTGGTGGCTTGCTCGTGGATATACACCCATACCGACAGGCTGAAATCGGTAACGTTTTCCAGCACTCCGGGAGGGAGGCTGAAATGCCCATGATTGCTCAATATAGCAGCACCTCCAATAAGTCCATTACTCCAGTTTACCGGACCCGAAGCCCGGGCATCCAGTTTAGCCCCGCCTGTTCCTGTATTATGGGCAAGCTCGCCGGCCGTTTCATCAAAAGTATACCTTACTAAAGGTGGTGGAGCTGGCACACCGCTCGTTGCAGGCCTTTGGGCAAAAGTAAAAGAGGATAATAGCAGAAGCTGCGCGGTAATCAGGATATATTTGGTCATTTCAACACAAATCTAAGCCTCAGGCCATCAGTGTATATCTTCAAATTGAATCATTCTTTCGCAAAAATGTCTCAAAAAAAATAACCTAGGCAGTATAAGCAAGATGCACAATAAGTAGTTCTTTAAACAAAAAATAAGGCTTACTTATCCATTTTCTCATACTTATAAACCTGTGTTCTTCCACTGGCATTAAAAATACTGTCTTGCTGTTCGTTTTTACGGTGTTCGGTTAAAATAACGGTGCTTGAACTTAAAAAGATTGCATCCGGACTTTTTGCAACTGACGGATCTTTGGAATTGAATACTGCAGGGCCCTCATCACTAACCCGTGCCCTGTACAGATCTCTTTTCCATTTGTAAGGCGTAACATTATCATCACCAATTTTTTTACAGCCGAGCGAGATCATCAAGAGCAATGCAACCAAAAAATTTTTAGCCATATTTACATTTTTCCTCAATAAAATCAAAAAGAATGGTTTTTCAAATTTTACATAGCTTTCCAATATACAATAGCACAGTAGTTCATTCGGTCTGAACCTGGCAAAAATATATCCAGATTAAAAGAAATGTTGAATGGTATTTCCTTCAGCGCTCAGCTCCATCATGGCGGGAACTGATTGTACCATCACCGCCTGAAGCGAAGAATCGACCATACTGATCTCAAAATATACCTGCTGGCCAACCTCAAACATTGTGGGCTGCGTAAACTGAAAGTGAATGTCCTGGCCGTTTTCATCTTCGATAGTGCCAACTGAACCATAGGGCTCAATGCATAAAATGTGTCCACTTCTCATACTAAATTATTTGGTTTAGTTATATCATATCATTTTGGGCCAACAGGAAGCAAAAAAACGCGCTGGCCATATATGATAAAGCAATATAACTTTCCTGTTACAAAGCGCCAAATTTTTAAGAAAAAAAATGTTTCCATGCGCTCCAGTTTTGCTACAGAATTGCTTTTTATTTTTGCTGCAGATAGCAAAAGCATAATAATATGGAAGGGTATCAGGAAATATTGCTTCATCAGGTTGAGGGTTTTGTAGCAGAAATTTTTAAAAGCCAGTTACCAGAAGGAATGTATTTTCATAATTTCGAACACACACAGCTGGTTGTAAAGGGCGTTGAGGTGATCAGCCGAAAAAACGGCCTTTCGGAAGATGAACAATTTGTGCTTATTATTGCTGCCTTTTTACATGATATCGGCTATTCAAAAATCTACACCGGGCATGAACAGGTGAGCGCTGAAATGGCTGCCGGATTTCTTGCCGCGCATGGCGCACCACCAGAAATGATAACACGGGTAGGTGCCTGTATAATGGCAACACGTTATCCCCAACAGCCCAAAACTGCAATGGAAATGACGATTTGCGATGCCGATTTTTATCATTTCGCCCTTAATGATTACCTTGATTTTGCTGATCGGCTAAAGCACGAGTGGGAAGAAAAACTGGGGATGACTTTTTCAGATCAAGAGTGGAATTACCTGAATATTAAATTTCTTACCGAGCATCGGTACTTTACCGATTACGGGAAAAACAAACTTCAGCCTAAAAAGGAGGAAAATATCCAGAAACTGAAAGCACGGATTGGATAAGTGGGTTGTGTTGATCAATTATTTTTGCTAATATTAATATCAGACTATGAAAATACTTGTGATTGAAGATGAGCAGGCACTGCTTGATAGCATATTAAGCTATTTTACCGGGGAAGGGAATGTTTGCGAATATGCTACAAATTTTGAATCTGCCCTCGAAAAAATCAACCTTTACAATTACGATTGTATTTTGCTTGACCTCGGTCTGCCAGGTGGCGAAGGACTCGACATTCTTGCCAAATTGCGTAAACTCAATAAAAGGGACGGGGTTTTGATCATTTCTGCAAGGCATTCGCTCGATGATAAGCTTACCGGGCTTGATCTGGGTGCCGATGATTACCTGGTTAAGCCATTTCATTTATCCGAACTGAAAGCAAGGGTAAGTGCAATCATCCGCCGAAAAAACTTTAATGGCGATAACATTATTTCCTTTAACGAGGTTTTGGTTGATGTATCGGCGATGAAGGTTACCATTTTTGATAAGACGGTTTCTTTAACCAAAAAAGAATTCGATCTGCTGATTTATTTTCTATCGAACAAAAATAAAGTGGTTTCCAAAAATGCAATGGTAGAACACCTCTGGGGCGATGAGATGGACCTATCTGATGATTTTGATTTTATCTATACCCATGTTAAGAATCTAAGAAAAAAACTGATCGAAGCGGGTGCAAAAGATTACCTCCGCTCGGTTTATGGTATCGGTTATAAATTTAGCGATCAATGAGACTTTCGGCAAATTACAACCGGGTAAATATTCTAACTTCTATTATCACGCTGGCCATAACGGGTTGCATTTATTACCTTTTCATCCACGCCATTTTAACGGATAAGCTCGACAGAGATCTTGATGTGGAAGAGGATGAAATCCGTCAATATGTAACTGCTTTTCATAAACTTCCTTTGCCAGCGAGTTTTATAGATCAGCGCGTTTCCTATACAGAGATTAAGCCAGTCGCTATGGAACGCCGGTTTGCTTATACCAGTTATTTTAATCCAAAAGAAAGGGAGGAGGAACCCGGGCGGAGTTTATTTACAACCGTTACCCTTGGCCAAAAAATGTACATGGTAACCATCACAAAATCACGTGTTGAATCTGAAGACCTGGTACGGGTAATACTGCTGATTACCCTCACGGTAACGCTTGTTTTACTGCTCGCCTTATTGATGATCAACCGTTTGCTGTTGAACAGGCTCTGGCGGCCATTTTATACCATACTTACCCGGATGAAATCTTTTGATGTGGCCTCAACTGCGGATATGGATGATGAGCCCACAAAAATTGATGAATTTGTGGAACTAAACGCCTCTGTAAATGCTATGGCCAACAGGGTTAGAAAAGACTATCGCGAACTTAAAAGCTTTACCGATAATGCTTCACACGAAATGATGACGCCATTGGCGGTAATCAACTCTAAACTTGATTCACTTCTACAAACTGAAACCTTTACCGAGCAGCAGGGGGCACTGCTCGAAGATATCTATCATGCCACCGGGCGCCTGTCGCGCCTGCACCAATCCTTACTTTTATTGGCCAAAATAGAAAATAACTTAATATCTGATGTTCAGGAGGTAGATATTAAGGAACTGGTTGAGGGAAAAATGAGGCATTTCGATGAGCTCTTTGCAAGGGATGGTTTGACTGTAAGTGCAGATATTGCGCCCTTAAATATAAAAATGAGTAAATTTCTTGCAGATATCCTGCTTAATAATCTTTTTAGCAATGCGGTAAGGCATAATGTTCCGAATGGTGATATCGATATTGTGGTGGGAAACGGTATGCTCGTAATTGCGAACACCGGAAAAGAAATTCATCCTGATACCAGACTGTTCGACCGTTTTTCGAAATCAACAGCATCTGAAGGTATGGGGCTGGGCCTGGCAATCACCAAGCAGATCTGTAACCTCTATGGCTTTACCCTTGAGCATAAAAATACCGGAGACAAACATTTTTTTTCAATTAATTTTAAATTAGGATAATCGGATATAGTGTAAGGTTGGTATTGAAAAGTTGATGATTCTTAACAAGGGTTATCCTGATTAATTATACTAATCACAATCAAATACACCGTGGTATCTGTTTAAGAAAAGTGAACAGTAAAAAAAATACTGCGCATTGCTGAGCCTTAAAGTTCATATTTAGCCTTTAGGTTGATGAATAAGTATCAAAGAGTTATCCCATTAAACAGGTATAAAATTTTTGGAGGATAAAATTTTAGGGGACAGATGAAACAAAATGGTAATAAATTTCTGATAGAAATTAATATATTTGCAGCAATTAATAGAACATAGACTAAGCTTTAAAGCCCCTGTTTATGTTTAATTATTTGACAATCATTTTGTTGAGCTTTTATTTGCAAAACAAAAACAAGATGGTCCCGTAGTTCAACGGATAGAATAGAAGTTTCCTAAACTTTAGATATGAGTTCGATTCTCGTCGGGACCACTTCACGGCAAAAAAAAACCTCTGTAATTTAACTAGTTACAGGGGTTTTGTTTTTTATTGGTACAACATAGGTGCAATATTTCTGATTAATTTAGTTGACGCTTTTATTAGTGTATATCTTCAGCCGAATAATAGCGGTTTAAAACTGGAAAAACAGCTCAGAAAACCGATTTACTCGAAAGAATTGAGGTATAATGATTACTATGGATCCAAATCTTTATTCCCTTTTCAGATGTGATTCCTCCAAAGATGATTGAAAGTGAGGCAATTGTTGCCAGTTCCAAATTAAACAGGTCGTATTTAGCAACAGTACAGGAAAAAGAACCTTTGTAAGTGGTTTTCTTTATGGGATTGCTAAACAAGCCATAGTACAATCCATAGAAAGATGTAAGAATGTTAGAGATGCTTTTATATATTTGAAGTAGAATTACGTCAATTGATCCCCAAACAAAATGATACAGATCTTTGGGCCAGCTTGTTAAAAGGAGATAATGATGCTTTGGACAAAATTTACAAAGCCCATTTTCAATCCCTTTTTCAATATGGCATGCGCATGCTCCACCATGAGGAGGAGGTACGTGACTGTTTGCATAACCTTTTTGTGAAGATCTGGGAAAACCGAAAGAGCCTGAATCAAACAGATCACATCCGGTATTATCTAATTTCCTCGCTTCGCAATATCATCATCAACCACAGAAATAAAGAAAGCAAGTACGAGAAAATCGAGGCCAGCGATGAGACGGTATTTGACTTGAAATTTACAGTAGAATCCGAGTATATTCAAAAGGAAGAAATAAACGAAAAAACCCTTCAGTTGGCTCAGGCAATGAACCAATTAACAGCGAGGCAGAAGGAAATTATTTATCTCAAATATTTTGAGGAGCTGGATTATAACCAAATTGCAGAAATCCTTGACTTAACCACCAAGGGCGCTTACAAATTAAGTGCCCGTGCATTGGATGCCTTACGGGAAATTATGCAGGTTGATAAAGGTTTATTACTGCTTTTACTGCTTGAATTAAAAAAGTTTCAGATTTTTTTAAAATAATTCATTTTTCGTGGGGTAATTTAAAGTGATTTCCTGTTTGTATTATTGAGTGGTAAAATTAATCACTCATTAATATGGAAAAAAAGGATTATTCGCTATTTACAGCAGCAGATTTTTTAGATGATGCAGATTTTCTGCGTTATGTTAAATACGGATATCTAAATGATGTAACCTTTTGGGAACAATGGCTACAGGAAAACCCAAAACAACGAAAGGTTTTCGAACTTGCCAAACTTCAGCTTGGCCTGATCTTAAGCTCTGCTCCGCTTATTGCTCCCCAGGGTTTTGAGGGTAAACTATTGGCTGATATTAAACAGTCTATATCTTCGCGTAAGCATGCCCTAAGCGTAAAAAGGCGCAATTACTATTGGGCCTCAGGTATTGCAGCATCCTTAATTTTTGCCCTGTTTTCTGCATGGTTTTTCAACTCAATGATAACCGTTCAGACGAGTTATGGTGAAACCCGCAAAATCAGCTTGCCAGATGGCTCCCAGATTACACTGAATGCCAACTCTACCTTATCCTATCCACGTGCCTATGCATGGAAAAATATTCGGACAGTTGATCTGAATGGCGAAGCCTATTTTAAGGTGGTGCATTTTAATAAGAATCAGGACAATATAAAATCAGGCGAACTTTTCGAAGCTGTTACGGGTGGGGTAGAAGTACAGGTTCTGGGCACAGAATTTAATCTTAAAGAGCGGCATGGTGAAGCCCATATAGCACTCATCAATGGCCGCGTACAGGTTAAATCAAAAGTTACCGGAAAGAAATACCTGATGGAGCCTGGCAACGTGATAAAGGTTAATGCTAAAACAGGAGAATTGATGGTAAATGAAAGCGGGTCCGAACTGCAGTCTGCCTGGACAGATGGAAGGCTGCTGGTTAGCCAGACCAGTGTAAATGAAATTATCACCGCTTTCGAAGATTTATACGGCTACAAAGTTATTCTAGATAACCCGGCTTTGGGCAAGAAAAAAATCGACGGAAGCATTTCAATTAAGAGTGAGCAAAGTTTACTGTTCACACTTAGTAATATTTTAAATGTAAACATTAAAAGGGAGGGAAAGATTATTCGCCTGCAAAGCAGATAATGATCTGGAACGATCAACTAACAAACCAAACCAAACAATGACTAAAAATTTTACCAAACCAATTTACTATCTGATGATGGTATTGCTTGTTGCAGGGCTGAGTTTTCAGGTTTCTGCCCAAGATAAGCGCATTACGCTGGAAGAAGCACTTAATCAGATTTCTAAAAAATATAAAACGAAATTCGCTTACGAACACGGTATTGTTCAGGGCAAGTTTACCACTCTCGAAAGTTTGAAAGCCAGGTCGCTGGATGAAGCCTTGAAACGTGCTCTTTACAGCAACAATCTACTTTTTTTATACGTGAGCGAAGGTAATTATACCATTGTAAGCAGAGATGAAAAACTGTTTAACCAGAACAGAGAACCCGCTCAGATTGCGGCCGATAGAACCGATAATAACGATTTCTACTTAATGGGGCAGGTATCCGACGAGAATGGAAACCCGCTTCCGGGTGTAACGATCAAATCAAACGGCTCAAACCGAGTTTCTACAAGTGATGGCAATGGTAAATTTTCACTGTTCTTGTCAAAAGAATCAACATCAATTGCTTTTTCTTATGTGGGTTATCAAACCAATAGCATAGCCGTTACAAATAATACCAGGAACCTGAGTGTTGCTTTAACGCCGGCTTCGGCAAGCCAACTTGCAGATGTGAATATTGTATCAAATGGCTATCAGGTATTGCCTAAAGAAAGGTCGACAGGGGCAGCTTTAGAGATCAAGGCCAAGGATCTTGAAAAAATCCCAACACCGAATATTATCCAAAGAATCGAATCGCTCGTTCCAGGTTTAAAGGTTAACCTCACCTCTGATAACCTTTTTACCTACAATAATACACAGGTTGGAATAAATAGTGGAACACGAACACTGGGCACCTCAGATTATTCGATGTCCATCCGCGGTACAAGTACCTTGAGAGGCGAAACCTTCCCTTTGGTTGTTATTGATGGGGCGATTTCAGAATTGGACTTATCCACTATTAACCCTAACGACGTGGCCAGTATTTCATTTTTGAAAGATGCCGCTGCTGCTTCCATCTGGGGTACCAGGGCCGCAAATGGGGTAATTGTGATTACCACAAAAAAAGGCTCGCAAAACCAGGCACCTAAAATTTCATTCTCTGTTACAGCTGCAGTTGCCAACAGACCAAACCTTGGTTATTTAAAAATGATGAGTGCTGCGCAGACCATAGCTTATGAACAGGATCTGGTTGCGAAAAACTTAATTACCACACCAAATGCCGCTACAGCATTCGGACAGCCGGTTGCAGATGTTACCGATCTTACATTCAAGTTGAAGGCTGGAAGCATCACACAAGTAGCCTATGATGCTGCAATAAGCAGATATAGTGCCATTGACAGTCGTGAGCAGGTTTCTGATTACCTGTTAAGGCCATCAAATAACCAACAGTATAATTTTTCTGTAAGCGGTGGAGGTAAAAGCAGCGATTATTTCTATTCTGCATCTTACAGCAATGAAAGCCCCTATACAAGAGGTACAGAAGGACAGCGTTTAACCGTGACACTAAATAATAATTTTAAACTATTTAAAATCGCTACACTTTCGACTAATATAAAAGGTTCCTTTTTCAAGTACAAAACAAGTAGTGTGGGTTTAAATGCCTTGTACAGTCCAAGTGCTACAACCTTTATGCCCTACAACCAATTGATAGACGAACAGGGTAACCGGGTGAGTTATTCGAGGCAGTATTATTCTGGTTGGGTAAATACACTTCAAAGTAAGGGTTACCTAAACTGGAAATATAATGTTCTTGATGAACTAGATAATGCTGATAACAGTCAAAATGAGAATAATTACTCTTTTAACCTTAACCTGAACGTTCCGGTTTTTAAAGGGTTTTCGGCAAATGCTTTCTTTAATAATGAAAGAAGCTTTGGTTATTCTAAAAACTACTATAACGAACAGACCTACTATTACCGTAATTTGGTTAACGGGTTTACACCACAGCCAACAACAGGAAATGCGGTTAATTCTATTGGTTTATCACCTGGAAGCGGAATTTTAACCAACCTCAATACCAGGGGTAACAACTATACTTTAAGAGGGCAGTTAAATTACGATAATACATTTAAGGAAAATCACCAGGTAACGGTAATCGCAGGTACTGAAATCCGTCAAACCCAGCTTGGCCAGGGCGTAAATTCGCTTTACGGGTACAATACCGGTACAGGAATTTCGAGAAGTGTGAACTATTTTACCCCATATCCAACCATACAGGGTTTTAGCACCTCTTTATCTGGCAGCCCGACACAACAGGATAAAACCAGACGCTATCTTTCATACTACAGTAATGCGGCTTATACCTATCAGGGTAAATATACTTTATCGGGAAGTGTTCGTTATGATGATTATAATAACTTTGGTGTAGACCGCAAGTACCGCGCAACCCCGCTTTGGTCAACCGGCGTAAAATGGGATGTTTCAAAAGAATCTTTTTTGAAGAAACAGAGCTGGATCAGCAGCCTAAACCTTCGCGCTACCTATGGGGTAAACGGTAATATTTCAACCACGCTTTTCCCATTCACCTACATTGGTTTAGGTAGTGCCGATCTAACTACAGGGTTACCTAACGCTTCTGTTATTTCTCCGGCAAATCCTGAGCTGAGGTGGGAGAAAACCTACGTGGCAAACCTGGGAGTAGATTTTGGTTTTATCAACAACCGTATTTCGGGTACTTTTGATATTTACACGAAGCGGGGAAAGGATCTGTTCTATGAATTTCCTATAAACGGCACGTACGGTGTTACATCGCTGATCAGGAACTCTACTTCACTGTCAGGGCATGGTTTGGAATTTAGTTTAAATGGTGCGGTATTACGCAGTAATGATTTTGAAATAAATTCAGGATTGAACTTCGCCTACAACACTAACGAAGTTACCGATACACGTTTTGCACTTAACTCAACATTTTTCTCCAACCCGGCCTATTCGGTTAATTTAAACGGGTATCCTACGGATAAAGTGATGGTTTATAAAAACGCAGGTTTGGATGCCACAGGCTTAACGCAGGTTTATGACGAAAAGGGAAACAAAATTGCTGCCAACCAAAATATAACCTCGGTTGATGCCCTGATTTATGCAGGCAGAAGAAATGCGCCCTATTTCGGAAGTTTTAATACTTCTGTGAGGTATAAAAAATTAACATTGATGGCAATCGCTACCTATCAGTTCGGCAGTGTGTTTTTAAGGCCAACCATCTCTGCATATCCAACTGCACGTACCGGAGTTAAATACGACCTTCACGAGGATATTGCCAAACGCTGGACGAAAGCTGGAGATGAAGCCATTACCAATGTTCCGGGAGCTGCAGGTACTTTCGCCGCGCAAAGCCTGCTGCGTTACCAACAATCCGATATCAATGTTTTAAAAGGCGACTACATACGTTTGAGAGAGCTTTCACTCAGTTATCAGCTGCCTGTTGAACAAGTTACAAAATTTGTTAAAGCGGCAAGTTTTGGTTTCTCAGTTAGAAACCTTGGGCTTCTTTGGCGCGCAAATAAAGAAGGATTGGATCCTGATTTTATATCAGGGTTAACGGCCACAACCTTAAGCCTGCCTTCTGCAGTATCGTACAATTTCTCTCTCAACGTTAACTTTTAATCCGTATCAAAATGAAATTAAAATATAAAGTTTACGGTTTTCTATTTGCAACAGCAGTTTTATCGGGCTGTAAAAAATATGTGGATATTAAAACACAGGGAAACCTTGTCCCAAATCAGACAATCAACTACCGTTATTTATTAAATAATACCTCTGGTTTTGAATATGTTGCAAATTTAGCTGATTTTGCATCATCAGATATCAATATAAATGATGCTGCCCAGCAGTCTTCCCTGTCGGGTACACAGTTTTATAGTTATTTTACGGGCAGCTACAATTGGCAATCTGTAATCTATCCCCTGGGTTCTACTTACGAGCAAGACCGTAATTGGAATATCCTGTACGCCACTGTTTTAAATTGCAATACCATCATCAATGAATTGCCGGCCAGTAACGGTACCCAGGCAGATAAAGATGCACTGGTTGCCGAAGCATTGGTGCACCGGGCTGATGCTTATTTGAACTTGGTTAATACATATGCCAAGCCTTATAATACGGCTACGGCCTCAACTGATCCTGGTGTTCCATTACTATTGGTACAAACCGTTAGTCAGCCGCTAAACAGGGCCTCCGTTCAATCAGTATATAGTCAGATCATCAGTGATCTAACTACTGCATTGCCATTTTTACCCATAACCCAGGCATTTAATACCCTCCCTTCAAAAGCATCCGCTTACGGTGAACTGGCCAGGTGTTACCTGATGATGAAAGACTTCGTGAATGCAGCAAAATTTGCTGATGAAGCATTGAAATTGAGGCCTGCTGTAAATGATCTTTCAGTTTTGGCAACTGTAAACACTTCAAACTACCCACGAAGGATTTTAGATCCGGAGATTTTACTGTCGAAAGTACCATTAGACGGAACAATGGCCTATTCTCCAACGGCTTTTAAACTCAGTGATGAATTTTTAACCTTATTGGGCACTAAAGATCAGCGCTATACGCTTTTCACCACGCCAGCTGCTACAATTTCAGCCACATTTACAGGCCGTTATTTTTACAAAGAGAGAGCGATTGGCGAAACGCGGAACGAAGGACCGTCTGTGCCCGAAATGATGTTGATCCGTGCCGAAGCTTACGCGAGGGCGGGTGACGTTAGCAATGCCCTGTTATGGGTAAATAACTTAAGGGTGAAAAGGTTCCTTCCGGCTGATTATGTGGCATTAACTGCAACCGATGCCAATGATGCTCTGGTTAAAGTAATTGATGAACGCCGCAAAGAGTTTTTTGGAACCATGTTGCGCTGGTGGGATATGCGGAGGTTGAATAATGAAACGCTTTTCCAAAAAACTTATACACGGGCATTTAACGGAGCTACTTACACATTACCCCCGAACAGTAACCGATATGTGTTTCCAATTGCAGAATACCTACGCCAGCTAAATCCAGAGTTGGCACAAAATCCCTAATACATTTAATCCTATGGTGCAACGGTTTATCGTTGCACCGTTAATTGCAAAATTATGTTTAAGAAAATAATTTCCCTAAGCCTTCTAATTACCATCTCTTGCTACATTTGGGCTCAATCTCCCGAAAATTTTAAATTCACTCCCGAAAAAGCTTATAATGGAAAGCCTGTTACCATTATGTACGATGCTTCTAAAACTGCATTAGCTGGCAAAAACAATGTTAAGGCAGTGTTATATCAGTATATCAATTACAAATGGGATGCAACAGATTTAAATCTTACAGGGGCAAATAACCAATGGAAAGGTGAATTTAACATTCCTCAAAACTGTGGCTTGCTAGGGGTGAAATTTGTTTCAGGAGATTTATCAGATAACAACCACGACCAGGGGTACTTTATTATGATGTTTGATAAGGACAGGCAGGGAGCAATGGCGCCTGGTGCTTATGCCGGATGGGGATTGGCACGGTCACCAAAATATGGGATGGATATTCCAAATTATATCAAATTCGAAGGGGTAAGCGATTCTGCAACTTACCATTGGTTGAACCAGGAAATCAGCTACAATCAATCAGCTAAATCTGTTTTGGTATATCCTTATGCAGTAGCTACAAATGCTACATTTAAAGATAGTGCTCCGCCCCGCCTGCAGCGTGTGCTCGCTTATTTAAAAAGGGCAGATGCCAGTGAAAATGATCTGTTCAATGCAAGACGGATTTTGCTTAATTTGATGCATGATAAAGCAACTGCAGATTCTGTTGAAAAAGTATGGAGAAAAAGATTTCCACAAGGGAGTTTAGCCAGATTGGATGCAAATAAAAATATTGGCCAAAGCCGGGATATAACTACTATTCTCGCGGCTTCTCAGCAGTTTTTAACTGATTTTCCTGAATATAAAACTAATGCCGAATTCGATCTGCAAAACAGGATCAACTATGGGGTGGTTTACCAGAATGTCATGGTGCTCGGTACTATGGCAAATAAGAACACCGAAGTAGTTTCTAAATATGTCGATTCGCTATCCTTTACCATTTTACCAAGTGTTTATTACAAGCTGATCCAGATCCCTTACGACCAGGCCAACACTGATTTTAACAAACTTATCGGCTTTTCCGATCTTTTGATCAAACGGTTCGAATATTTTAAAGTAAACAGACCAGCTACGATGAGCCATCTTTCTCCGTCAGAATGGGATAAAGAGTACAGAAGGATTTTTGTATCAAATATATCACGTGTGCACATTGGTTTGCTTAATAAAGCTGGCAGATACAAAGAGGCATTGAAATATGAACAGGAAGCTGAAGCAAATTTGAAGTTCAGTTTGGCTGCACTTAACAATGAATACGCATTTACCCTGAAAAAATTGGGTAAAACCGCTGAATTGGAAAGTGTTCTGAAAAAGAGCATGTTCGAAAACCAGGCATCTACCGAAATGATCGCCATGTTAAAGGATATCTATGTTAAGCGAAAAAAAAATGAGGCAGGTTTTGATGTATATCTGGAATCATTAAAAAACCCGGCAAATCTGAAGAAGGGCCACGAAGAGTTAAAAGCCACAATGATTAAAAAGGAAATGCCTTTATGGACAATGAAAGATTTGGACGGTAAGGTAGTCAGTTCATCAGATCTGAAAGGCAAAACGGTAGTAATGGATTTTTGGGCAACCTGGTGTGTACCCTGCAAGGCTTCTTTCCCCGGGATGAAACTTGCCGTTGAAAAATATAAAAATGATAAAGACGTTGTTTTTCTTTTTGTTGATACAGAAGAGAGCAAAACGGGATTTAAGGAAGAAGTTGCCAAATATATCAAATACAATAATTACCCATTTCAAGTACTTTTTGATAACACGGCTGATGGTGAAAAAACCAACGCAGAAGTTTTTAACAGAATCGCTAAAGCATTTACAATTTCGGGCATTCCACAAAAATTAATCATTGATAGAAATGGTTATTTGAGATTTATATCAATCGGTTTTTTCGGTAGTGCCACTGGCTTGGCTGATGAAATTTCCGCTTTAATTGAAATGACTAAAAAAGAAGGGTAATGAAAAGTATAGTTCTTTTTTTAGCTTGTTTAATTGTGGTTTTGAAAACCGCAAATGCACAGAATTTCATTTCAAAAGAGATCACATTTAGTTCTGCTGATGGGAAGATTACCTATGGTGGAACGTTAAGCCTACCCAACACAAAAACCAAAGTACCTGCCATAATTATGCTTTCAGGTACTGGGAAACAAGATCGCGATGGTTTAATGGGCGGACATAAGATTTTTCTTCAAATAGCAGATCAGTTGGCAGCAAGAGGCTATGCTGTTTTAAGAATGGATGACCGCGGGGTTGGTAAGACCACAGGTAACTACGAAACGGCTACAACAGAAGATTTTGCCAACGATGCTTTATTGGCCCTCGAATTCTTAAAAACAGAGAAACAGATTAACTCAAAAAAAATCGGATTACTGGGGCATAGTGAAGGTGGTGCCGCAATGGCAATTGCTGCGGCTAAGAGTAAAAAGGTTGCTTTTTTAATTAGCCTTGCTGGTTTGGCAATGAACGGTTTTGATTCTCAAGTTGCGCAGAATGAAGGGCTGGTTGCCGGATCCAAATTGCCCGATTATGATAAAGCACGCTCTAACGAAATCAACGCTTTAATGTTTAAAACAGCATTTAAATATGCCGATTCTGCGAACTTGGAAGCTAAGCTAAATGAAACCTACGCGGCTTGGAAAGTTAAAGATGATGCTTATTTTAAAACCTTGAATATAGAATTCGACCATTTCCGTTTCCCGATCTATAGCTATGTGAAGATGGCAGTTGGACCCTGGTACAGATACTTGATCAAATACGATGCAAAGAAAATTATGGCAAAAATAAAGGTTCCTGTTCTGGCCATAAACGGTGATAAGGATTTACTTGTTGCCGGAAAGGCCAACCTGGATAACTGGAGAAATTATATTGCTGCTGGAGGTAATAAAAATGTAGAAACCCATTTATTGCCAAATCTAAACCACATTTTGTTACCCTGTGAAACCTGTACAAGTGAGGAAATTCCAAAAATCAAGTCCTCATTTTCCCCAGTTGCCATGGAGTTGATCTTAAGCTGGCTTAAAAAGACTATTTGAATTTTGATAGTATAGTTAATGATGATAGCCCGGCTGCAGGATTGCAACCGGGTTTCTACTATTTGTGCGCTCAATGTTCAAACTATGATTATCTAAAGCCACCAGTTTGTTTTTCACAGAAAACCATATAAGCCTTATTTTGAAATGGGTTTTTAATTTATTCTACTGATCGATAATTAGTCGTGTGGCGATGGGCTCTGTATAAAACTATGATTAACCCCTCAACTATCTGATAATTTGATTTTCGATTCCGGTAAACGAGGAAAAATTCTGTTATTAACGCTGTCGCGGCTTTTCCAATTATTCCCATTTATTGCATTGCTTGCCCAAGCCAATTTATTTGCCCGCTTTTGTACCAATTTTAAGTAGTTGCAAGCGTTTTTAAAATAAGGTGTTCTAATATTATTGTTATTGGTGATATCGGATTAATTTACAACGGTTTATCCAATAATATTCCGAATGGCAAAATCGATATAGAAGTGGGAAACGGTTGCCCGTAATTGCAAACACCGGAAAAGAAATTCATCCTGATACCAGACTGTTCGACCGTTTTTCAAAATCAACAGCATCCGAAGGCATGGGGCTGGGCCTGGCAATCACCAAGCAGATCTGTAACCTCTATGGCTTTACCCTCGAACATAAAAATACCGGAGACAAACATTTTTTTTCAATTAATTTTAAATTAGGGTATTAACTACAGAATTCCTCCATAATTGACTTATAGTTTTGAGTAAAAATTACAACTATGAAACGATTTTTTGGAATTCTGGTGCTTTCAGTTTGCATGGCAACCGTGGCCAATGCACAGAAACTAAGTGCAGAAAAAGTACCCGCAACAGTAAAAACTGCTTTTGCAAAGTTACATCCTGGAACCAAGGTGAACTGGGAAATGGAAAAAAAGAATTATGAGGCCGGATTTACTGCCAGTGGAAAAGAAAGCTCAGAGGTTTATACTCCCACTGGGGTTTTATTGGAAACCGAAGTTACCATAAAGTCAAGCGAACTACCTGCTCCAGTTTTAGCTAAGCTCAAAGGAATGAAGATTGCCGAGGCAGCCAAGATTACAAAAGCAGACGGAACTGTAAACTATGAGGCTGAAGTAAAAGGAAAAGATTTGTTGTTTGATGCGAACGGTACCTCCGTAAAACTTTAACCTTATGCGTAGCATCTTCCTGACGGCATCAGTAATCCTGGCATTTTCTTCTTCAATATTTTCGCAGACTGTTGATTCGGTTTCTTTAACTCCAGCAGATTCGGCGGGGCGGTGGTATACAGGTAATCCTGTTCCAAAGTGCAAATTTAAGGCTGTTACCTTTATTGCTCCGGTAGTTTTGGCTGGTTATGGTTTTGCTGCTGTTTATGATCGGGGTGCCTTAAAACAGCTCGATTTAAGTACCAAAGCTGAACTTCAGGAAGACCATCCGCTATTTGCAGCCCATGTTGACGATTACGTGCAGTTTGCACCGGCCGCGGCCGTTTATGCGCTGAACTTGGCAGGTGTTAAAGGCAAACATAATCTATTTGATGCATCGATGTTGTATGTAACCTCTGCAGCAATTATGGGGCTGTCCACCCATTTTGTAAAGCAGGGGGTCGGCAGGATGCGTCCTGACGAAAGCGGAACCAATTCATTTCCTTCCGGACATACTGCATCTGCATTTATGGCTGCCGAATTTTTGCACCAGGAATACAAAGACGTTAATCCCTGGATCGGTTACGCAGGATATTTTGTTGCTACTGCTACCGGCACCCTAAGGATGTACAATAACAAACACTGGTTTAGTGATGTTGTGGCCGGCGCAGGTTTTGGTATCGCATCCACAAAAATATCCTATCTGGTATACCCTTATATCAAAAGCCTTTTTACAGCAAAAAAGGATGGCAAGTTTACCGTGATGCCATATTACGGACAGGGAACAACAGGTTTTATGCTATCGGGAAGATTCTAACAAAACTTGATGACCAGGCTTTATTAGAAAAAATTTTACTGGTCTTAGCGGCTCGCTGAGACTTAAGTTTTAGCTACAGCCTGTTTAGAATTGTTTGATGAGAGATATGAAGAAGCATGGAGGATCTGCATATCAATACGAACGCTGATTTCAAGTTTACAAAGTTCCAAATTACCTGATAACTACAGAATTGCTCCATAATTGTCACCTAATTTAGCTGATAAGAAAGGGTTAACGCATTGAAAAAACCCCGGATACCAAAATGAAAACACTAAGTAAATATATTGGAACAGTACTCATCTGTATTTTTGCGGTAGGGGCAAAGGCACAGTTACCCCTTAGGGATCTGGGTTATTTTCTTGACCATGCCCACACAAACAGTCCGGTATTGAAAGATCTTGATAACCAAAGGAAATCTGCTGGGATCGATAGCCTGATTGTTAAAGCAGGTGCAGGCCCACAATTGAATGCAAATGCTGCCGGATTATATGCCCCGGTTATCCATGGCTATGGCTATGATGAAGTGATCACGAATGGACAGTCTCTGGAGGGCTATCTTAACCTGGGTTATGACCTGCTGAATAAAAAGCGTGTGAAGAACCAACTGGAAGGGATAAAGCTTCAGAGTGATTCAATCAGCTATGCAGGTAAAATTTCGGGATATGACCTCGACAGATCGATAACCGACCAGTACCTTTTGGCCTATGCCAGTCAGGAACAACGCGATTTTAACCAAGAGGTTACCAATTTGCTCCAAAAAGAAGAAGTTCTGCTTAAACAGCTTACCCGAAACAATATATATAAACAATCTGAATATTTAACTTTTCTGGTTACAGTACAGCAACAACAGCTGGCCTTAAAACAGTCTGAACTTCAATTTCAGAACGATTATGCAACACTTTCCTATCTTTCGGGCATACAGGATACCGCCAGAACAAAACTTAGTGAACCCCAGCTCAGAAATGGTTCTCTGGTAACCGACCGGACTTTTTTCCTTAAGAAATTTGAGATCGACAGCCTGCGGAATGCCAACCTGAAAAATGGGATTGATCTTAACTATAAGCCCAAACTGGGAATATATGCAAATGGAGGCTACAGTTCTTCCCTTGTGCTGCAGCCCTATAAAAATTTTGGCGCAAGCGTAGGTTTTACTTTTTCCGTACCGATTTATGACGGGCACCAAAAGAGAATGCAATATGATAAACTGACGATTGCAAATAATACGGTATCAAGCTACCGCGATTTTTTTGCCGCACAACAGATCCAGCAGTTAAACCTGATCAGGCAGCAGATTACACAGACCGATGCGCTATTTGCCAAGATCAATGAACAGATAAAATTTAGCAGGGGTTTGATCGATGTGGATCGTAAGCTACTCCATACCGGGGATCTGCGGATCGCAGATTTTGTAATTGCCATTAACAACTATATGTCTGCCCAAAGCTTATACAGACAGACTACAATCAACAGGTTAAAGCTGATCAACCAATACAACTACTGGAACAAATAATATGAAAGGATATCAAACAATCATCAGCAGTTATTTCAGTGCACTTAGCGGAACCGCTCTGCTGTTTCTTTTATTGTCGGGATGTGGGGGCAGCAACCCTGCAGCCGAATCCGGTACGCCCACTGCAGTAACCCCGGTTCAGATTGCGCAGGTTTCGGATAGCACCATGACAGATGATGTAGAAATTTCGGCGGTGTCTGCTTATCTGGAGAAAAGTTTTGTAAAGGCAAACATAAACGGGTATGTAGAACAGGCCAATATTAAAACAGGGCAGCAGGTTGGAAACGGCCAGTTGCTGTTTTCTCTGATTACCAAGGAAGCCCGCTCAATAGGAAATACGATCAACAAGCTCGATCCGGGACTAAAGTTCTCCGGTATTTCTGCCATCCGCGCCGGTGCGCCCGGTATCATCGTTCAGATAAACCATCAAAAGGGAGATTACGTTCAGGATGGCGAAGCAATGGCCACGATAAGCAATAGAAACAGCCTGGTGTTCCTCTTAGACCTGCCGTATGAACTTAACCAGATCATCTCCGCCAACAAAAAACTGGAGGTTGTTCTGCCGGACGGCGTTAAACTCCGTGGGGCGGTTGCGGGGACTATGCCAGCGGTCGATTCGCTTGCACAGACACAGCGCTACATCATTAAGGTAAATGCCCCTAAGGATATTCCGGAAGGGCTGATTGCGAAAGTCCGTTTAACCAAGGCCGCTCATCCCAATGCACAGGTACTCCCCAGATCGGCTGTATTGGCCAGTGAAACCGAAGATCAGTTCTGGGTCATGAAGCTGATCAATGATTCTACAGCAGTAAAAGTCGAAGTGAAGAAAGGCATCGAGAACAAAAATACGGTCGAAATAATAGAACCCAGGCTGGGCAGGGCCGACCGGATAATTACCACGGGTAACTATGGTCTGGCCGATACCGCAAAAGTTAAGATACAGAAATAGCGATGAAGAATTTTTTTATAGCCCATAAGAACTCCATCCTTGCCGTAATGGTTATTGTACTGGTTGGGGGTGTTTATTCCTTCTTTCAGTTAAAAACAGGGCTCTTTCCGGAGATTACCTTTCCGAAGATAAAAATCATTGCCGATGCCGAGCTGCAACCGGTTGATAAAATGGTTGTTACGGTTACCCGTCCGTTGGAAAATGCGGTAAAACAGGTTCCCGATCTTCAGCTGGTGAGAAGTACAACCAGCCGTGGCAGCTGTGAACTTTCGGCCTTCATGAACCCGGGTGCAGATATCGACCTCAGCCAGCAGCGAATTGAGTCGCAGATTGCAAAAATCAGCGCAGCACTTCCCGCAGGGGTCAATATTTCGGTGGAGAAAATGAACCCTTCCATTCTGCCGGTAAGCGGTTATAGCCTCGAAAGTCACCGGTACTCATCTGCCGAACTGAAAAAAATTGCCAGCTTTACGGTAAAGCCTTTTCTTTCCCAGGTAACAGGGGTTTCTGAAATCCGTATCATTGGCGGTAAAAATAAAGAGCTATGGATGGAGCTTGATCCACAGCGCATGCAAACACTTGGGATCACACCCGATTTAATCAATCAGGCACTTTCCCAAACCAATTTTATTAAATCCAATGGATACCTGTCGGATAACAATTTCCTTTATCTGTCGGTTACCGATGCCTCTGTAAAAAGCAAAACAGACCTTGAAAATCTGGTGCTTGCCCGCAAAGGGAACAGGATTGTTAAGGTAAGCGATATTGCCAAAGTAAGTTTCCAGCAGAGTGTAGAATACACCCGAATAAATGCCAATGGCAAGGACGGTGTGCTGATCGCCGTGATTAAACAGCCCAATGCAAACCTGGTTGATTTATCGGCCCAGATGACTGCAAAAGTTGCACAGTTAAAAAATATCCTTCCTCCTGGAATTACGGTAAAGCCTTATTACGTACAGGCCGATTTTGTAAATGAATCGGTTAAAAGCGTTAGGGACAGCCTTTTCATCGGCCTGGCTTTAGCGATTATAGTTGCAGTTATTTTTCTCAGGTCGTTCAAGGCGAGTGCTACCATTCTGGTTACCATCCCGATTACCCTTTGCCTAACCGTTATCTTTTTATATGGCATCGGTTATTCTCTTAATATCATGACGCTTGGCGCAATAGCGGCGGCCATAGGCTTGATCATTGATGATGCCATCGTGGTAGTGGAACAGATCCACCGGACCCATGAGGAACATCCTGAGGAGCCGACAATTAGATTGCTGGGTAAGGCCATCAGATACCTTTTTCCGGCAATGCTGGGTTCGTCAGTCAGTACCATCGTAATTTTTATTCCCTTTGTTTTAATGACGGGGGTAGCGGGTTCCTATTTTCAGGTGATGACCAATACCATGATCATTACACTGGTGTGTTCCTTTTTTGTAACCTGGATCTGCCTTCCGGTGGTTTATCTGCTGTTTACCAGGCATGCAGCGGTCGGTGCCACCGGAAAAGCTGCAGCTGTGCATGAAGTAAAGGCACAGAACTGGGTCCGTTATTTCATTGTTCGGCCATATCTTACCTTTGGCTTCTTACTGGTGCTTGTTGCATCCATTGCCCTGGTTTTTCCGAGGCTGCAGACCGGCTTCCTTCCGGAAATGGATGAAGGAAGCATCGTTTTGGATTATTCTTCCCCCCCGGGAACCTCGCTGGAGGAAACAGACCGGATGCTGAGGCAGGTAGAGAAAGAAATCGTAAAGATTCCCGATGTGCAGGCGTATTCCAGGCGTACAGGTACCCAAATGGGATTTTTCATTACCGAACCCAACACGGGCGATTATCTTATTCAGTTAAAACCAAACCGGACCAAAAGTACGGATGAGGTAATTTCGGAGATCCGTTCGCATATAGAAAGTACCCAGCCGGCATTGGTTGTAGATTTTGGCCAGGTAATCGGCGATATGCTGGGCGACCTGATGAGTTCGACGCAGCCCATTGAGGTAAAGGTTTTTGGCAATGATCAGCAAAAACTGAAGGATCTTTCTAAACAGATTGCAGAACAGGTTTCGAAAGTGGGCGGAACAGCCGATGTATTTGATGGCATTGTACTCTCGGGCCCAACGGTTAACATTACGCCGAATTATGCTGCCTTAGCCCAATATGGGATTACACCGGCCTCATTTCAGCAGCAGTTGCAGACCGCGATGCAGGGTACACTCGTTGGCGATCTTTATGATAAACAACAGCTTTCACCAATCAGAATGGTTTATCCGGGAAGCAGGAAGTTTGGTACTGCAGATATCCAGCACCTCAAAATTTTCTTGGCCGATGGAACGGCAGTCCCCATTCAGAATTTGGCCATCGTTGAACTCAAAGCGGGCAGTGCCGAGGTGGAAAGGGAAAACCTACAGACGATTGGTGCCATTACTGCCAGGCTGGATAACCGCGACCTTGGGAGCGTGATGAAAGATATTCAATCGGCTGTGAAGGCAAAAATCAACCTGCCTTCAGGTTACCACATCGAATATGGTGGCGCTTTTCAGGAACAGCAAAAATCTTTCTCCGAACTGCTTACCATCCTGGTGGCCTCCAGTTTGCTTGTTTTTACCGTAATCCTTTTTCTCTTCAGAGATTTTAGGGCCGCCTTTATGATCTTACTGGTTTCAGTGCTGGGCATTTCAGGCAGCTATCTTGGCCTGCTTATTACCGGAACACCGCTTAACGTTGGAAGTTACACCGGACTCATTATGATTGTGGGTATTATTGGTGAGAATGCCATATTTACCTTTTTGCAGTTTAAAGAATCGCTGCATGATAAAGGCGTTGATGATGCCATTACCTTTGCTATTTCTACCCGTTTGAGGCCTAAACTGATGACTGCACTGGGTGCAATTATAGCGCTGATGCCGTTGGCGCTTGGGATAGGGGCCGGAGCACAGCTCCACCAGCCGTTGGCTATCGCAGTAATCGGTGGTTTTTTGGTTGCCCTGCCACTGCTGCTCATCGCCTTGCCTACATTGATCAGGAAATTCTATAAACAACATCCAGAAACTTTTAGAACAATTGAGCTGTAAAGGTTGTGGTGGCTTTTAACCAGCATTAAGTTTTGCATCAGATACAGTTACTTTCCGGTAATCATTTTCCGGTGCGCTTTGCCCCAGTCGGATAAGTTATTGATTATTGTTTTTAAGGTGATACCGTAGTCCGTTAATTTGTACTGTACGGTTATGGGCTGCGTATCCAAAACAGTCCTTTTAATCAGTTTATTCGCTTCCAGCTCTTTTAGTTCCTTGCTTAACATTTTGTTCGAAATCCCGGTTACGTCGTTTAAGATATCAGAAAACCGCCTTTCGTTATAATAGCAAATAGAGGAGATGATGGAAATTTTCCATTTTCCATTCAAAACGTCCATCGCATCATGTACCGCCATAATGTCTTTTTTATGCCCAAAAGAGCATTCGTTTTCAATCGCCATTCTATTTCAGTTACTTTTTGTTACAAAGTAACTGAAATAAATATATATCGCCTAAACTTCCACCGTAAACATTAAAATTTAAGGATTAAGTTTTACAAACCTTTTTAGGTTAAGCATTCATTTTATCTCCAGGTATAATTTAAGCGTCTTTTGCATTCGAGCAGATAGGGCCTTCCGTTACAGGTAACTTGGTTACCCAAAAGTTACTGTTACTTTTGGTTACAAAGTAACTAAAGTAAATTAGTATAGTTTAAATTTGCATCGTAAATTATAAAAGATAACAAGATGAATTTTAAAAACAAAAATGTTGTAATCACAGGCGGAACTACCGGAATTGGGTTAGCAACAGCTAAAGCATTTATAAATGCTGATGCGAATGTTTATATTACAGGTAGAAGTGCCGAAAATCTGGAAAGGGCGAGTAATGAAATCAACAGCCCTAACTTGAGAACTGTAAAATCGGATACCTCTAAATTAGCTGAAATTTCAATTTTGGAAAAGGAGATCCTGGAAAGCGGAGAAAAAATTGATGTTCTTTTCCTCAATGCAGGGATAGGCATATTTACCTCAATTGAGCAAGCTACAGAAGCTGATTTTGATGCGCAGTTTAACACCAATGTTAAGGGGCATTTTTTTACTTTACAGAAACTGATCCCTTTTTTGGCTGATGGAGCATCTGTAATTTTTACGTCTTCTTCTGTAGCAACGGCTGCCAATTTAGGTACCGGCATTTATTCCGCAACCAAAGGTGCATTAAATAAAATCGCACAAATTGCCGCAAATGAATTGGCAGAAAGAAAAATCCGTGTAAATATTGTAAGTCCGGGGCCAATCCAAACACCCGGATTAGATGGTGTTTTGCCACCTGAAGCGAAATCGTATATGGCCACTGTTACTGCGCTGCAAAGAATAGGCGAGGCAGACGAAATTGCAAAAACAGTGTTATTCTTAGCTTCCGATTATGCAAGTTTCATTACTGGAACGGAAATAGTTGCAGATGGCGGCTACCATACCTATGCACTAAAATAAGTCAATAATTAAAATGTATACCCCTTAAAAAGTTTGTTACTGAAATATTTAGGTACCTTTAGTATCGCGAACCAGTAAGCTGATTTTTAGTTTTTCCCACAGTTTTAAATCTTTCATTGGCACTTCTATAAATAACCGTTCAATCTGTGTGCGAATTTGGTTTATGGAAGCTTTACTAAATTGTTTCTGCCTGTTTTCATAGAAAACAGGCTTTTTTTGTCTTAAATGATCAGTAAGTAACGATCAACTGCATTTAGCAAATCTCAAAGCACACTGAAAAATACAGGATTAATTTTCATTTTGTTCAATGCTAATTTTGTATAATTCAGTTCAACAGATAATTTTTCAGAGTAAATAGTAAAATATTTCAAATATAAATTTTAAAGGTTGTTCAAGTTTAAATGTTTTGTTTTGTAATTGTTTGATTTTTAGATGGTTGACCTTTTCAGAATATTGATCAGGCATTTGGATAATGCGGATTGATAGTTGTATATAAACATCTATTAGATTTGAATATTGAAAGAGTGGTGATTGTATTATTAATATGATAATATTTAATTTGTTAATCTATTAGAAGTAATAAGCAGATAAATTGTTATGGAGAACATTGGAGATTAACTTACTCAACTAGCTGAAATGACTTCGCTTACCAATAAGTTAAGGGCAAACTGGCTTAATTTCTACTCTATCTCAATTTATGGCATTCCTGTGAAATATTACAGCTTTCAGAATCAACTTAAATAAAACAATACAGTATCCAGAGACATCATTGACACTTAAGTATTATTTAACCTTTTAACCAAATTTATTATGAGAATTATTTTACCCACGATCACCGCTTGCCTGCTATTTAGCCTTGTGGTTGTTGCCAAACCATCAAAAACCCGATTTATTGTTCCCGCTGGAGTGCTCAAGAGAGATAAAGAGAGGAAAAGGGCTCCAGATACGGCTCAAAACGTACTGCTGTACAATAAAGCCGCAACCGAATGGCTAGAAGCTTTACCTGTTGGCAATGGCAGCTTGGGTGCTATGATTTTTGGCGGAGTAGCAAACGAAAAGCTTCAGTTTAACGAGTCTAGTCTGGTTACCGGAACAACTACATCTATGGGTAATTATCAGCCATTTGGCGAGGTGTTAATCTCATTTCCTGGCCTTACACCAGAAAATTACACCAGATCACTCGATTTAAAAACAGCAGTTCATGAGGTTAGTTTTATTTCGAATGGAGTAACCTATAAAAGGAGATGTTTTGCCAGTTATCCCGATAAAGTTATCGTATTAAAACTTTCGGCTACTCGACCTGGGAAAATATCATTTACGATTAAACTTAATGACAGTCATGCTGCAAATATTTCGGTAAACGGAAATAAGATCACATCAATTGGCAAACTGACCGAAAATCAAATGGATTATGAAGCCAAGTTACAGGTTTTAAATACCGGGGGCACAGTTACTGCCACTACAACAGCAATTACTGTTGCGGCTGCCGATGAAGTAACCATTCATTTGACTGCGGGCACCTCATTTTTATTAGATTACAATAAAAATTTTAGGGGGGCACTTCCAGCAAAAAAGATAGATAGTATATTGAATAAATCTGCTACTCAGACCTACGCGCAGCTTTATAGCCGTCATTCGACAGATTACCAAACGCTGTTTAACCGTGTTCAATTTAATATCGGTAAAAATAGCACTTTAACTACCCTCGAAAGGATTAATGCTTATAAAAGTGATATAAATGATCCCAACTTGGAAGCACTATTATTTCAGTACGGTCGTTACCTGCTAATTAGTTCGTCGAGGAAAGGCGGCTTGCCTACAAATCTTCAGGGAATCTGGAACGATCAGCTAAAACCCACTTGGTATTCACAGTATACCACAGATATTAATGTTGAAATGAATTATTGGCTGGCAGAACCAACAGCACTGGCCGAGTGTACTGCACCTTATTTCGATTGGGTTGAAAACCTTGGCTTAGTACAAAAAAACTCTGCCGACCCCAAACTCAAAACCACAAAAGGCTGGATAGCATACAGTACCAACAATATTATGGGTGGAAACTCTGGATATGTAATCAATAGGCCAGGGAGTGCCTGGTTAAGTCAGCATTTTTGGGAACATTACGCCTTTGGTGGCGATAAACAATTTTTACTCAACAGAGGCTATCCGCTAATAAAAGAGGTTTCTGCATACTGGCAGGATCATTTAACTGCCCGTACAGATGGCAAATTAATTACACCGGACGGGTGGTCGCCAGAACATGGACCACATCTGGTTGAAGGAGATAAAACTACCTATCCTGGGGTATCTTACGACCAGGAGATCGTGTACGATCTATTTACCAATTATATGGATGTAGCCAGCGCGCTGAGTATCAATGATGCCGACACGAAGAACGTTACAACAATGCGTGGTAAATTGCTGGTACCACAAATAGGAAAATGGGGCCAACTGCAAGAATGGATGGATGATGTAGACGACCCTGCCGATCATCACCGCCACAATTCTCATCTGTTTGCCGTGTTTCCTGGAAGACAGATTGACCCAGCCAACACACCCTCATTGGCTGCCGCAGCTTTAAAATCAGTTGATGCCAGAGGAGTTAGTGGTATAGGCTGGAGTAATGCCTGGAGGATTGCTATTTATGCACGCCTGCAAAAAGGTGACCGTGCCCACGATCTGATAAAGGCATTATTCAATAAATCTATAATTAGTAATTTATTTGATCTGTATCCTCCTTTTCAGATAGATGCAAACTTTGGTTATACCGCTGGGGTAGCCGAAATGTTATTGCAAAGCCAGGTAAAAGAAAACGGTTATTACATATTACAGCTGTTACCCGCATTACCCACTTTATGGAATGAAGGAAATACTAAAGGATTGCGGGCCAGGGGTGGTTTTGAGGTAAATATAGACTGGGCAAACGGATTAATGACTACCTGTACTGTGAAATCACTATTGGGCAACACCCTAAAACTTGCTTATAATAACAAGAGCATTGTTACAAATACAGTGGTAGGAAAAACATATAAATTCGATGCAAACTTGCTGAGTTTACCTTAATGCGTACAATACCCTTAAAAAATACATCTCGTAGATCCTTCAAAATTTTTGATGATAAAATAAGGGTATAAAATTAATATACTTATCAACCGCTCCGGTTTTTTGGAGCGGTTGCAGCTTCGTTTTACTGCAGATATTGAGTTTATTTTTGGTGTTGAGGATATGAAGATAACTCCCATTATCAAATGAAATTAAATGATTCAAATTAATTATGAGGAGAATTCAATTATATACCGCATTCGTTTTACCCTTACTGGCAGGATGTTCCGAGTTTATAGAACCATCTATCGAAAACAGGAAAATAGATATTCTGGCACCTTCAAATAAATTAGAAACCAGCAGTTACCAGCAAATTTTTTGGTGGAACCCAATGGCCAATGCGCTTTTGTATCGTTTACAGGTAATAACTCCAAGCTTTGAAAATGCAGACAAATTGATCTTAGATACCCTGATTAAAGCAGAAAAATTTACTTATACCCTCGATCCTGGAAAATATGAATGGAGGGTTAGAGGGGAAAACGGCAGCAGTACAAGCGAGTATAGTCAACGTTCATTTGAAGTATTTCCGTCAGGCCTTACCGATCAGGTTGTTCAACTCACGTTTCCATTTAATGGTATATATATATCCAAACCAGCTATCAGCTTTGAATGGTTAAAATTATTCGGTGCCGTTAATTATCGTTTGCAGGTGGATAAAAATAATTTCATGGATGAAAATAATATGACCTTAAATATCACCACAGAAAATTTAGGCTTTTTACAAGCGCTAACTCAAGAAGGAACTTACCAATTTAGGGTAAGGGCCGAAAATGCCACCCAAAATTCTAAATGGAGTGCCGTAAGGGCTTTCACTTACGATATTACCGGACCAGACGCCGTACTGTTAAATGCGCCATTAGATAAGCAAACTGTTTCAAAACCGGTAAGATTAGTTTGGAATAACCTTGCCGATGCAGCACGTTACGAAATATCAGTTTATAAAAGTGATGGGCAAACGGTTTTCAATAACAGTTATCCTCAATCTACAACTGCAACCGAACATGTATTTAATGCCGGAGATAGTGGAGAAACAATAGCATGGCGCATCAGAGCCTTTGATCAGGCAGGAAATGCCGGAACATATAGTGAACTCAGAACCTTTACCATACAATAGTAATGAAGAGTAAGAAAATAACCTACTTATTAATCTGCTGTGTAGCAGCAGTATGGGGCATTGTCTTCCATAGGATATTTACCGGAATGGCTAGCGAAGAAATTCCTTTTACACCTGAAACAACAACACATGAATCCTATTTCAATATGGTAGATCATGCAAACGACAACATTGCACTTAATCTTGCTTATAATGATCCTTATTCGCCTGGCATTGACCAGATGGAAGTAACATCAAATAACCATGTTGAACAGTTTAATACACTTAGAACAGTTCAACAGCGAGTAAGTCAAAATGTTAACTGGGCTGGTGTTATTTACAGCGGGCAGATATTTAATCCTATAGCAAAACGCCATGTGGCTATTATCAGTGTTAATGGACTGGAAGTTATGCTTAGCCAAGGAGAAAGTGTGAATGGGCTAAAATTTATTAAACGTGTTGGAGATTCAATCAAGGTAGAATATCAAAACGCAACCAAATTTTTATCGATAAATAGATGACATGTATTTATATCACAATTTTTCAGTTAGTGTTGTGCTACTCCTTAGCCTCTATCCAAAACATGAAATCTTATCTCGATAATGCAGATTATAATCATACAATCAATTACCACGGCTATAAAGTTGTACTTCATTTACAATCCTTTGGAAAAACAACGAACTAAATAGGACAGCACTAAATAAAAAGATCAAAATATTGGTAAAGGCAGGGGCGTTATATTTTTCAATCATTGTTGCATTTCTAATTGCGACAATATCCGCTTCATTAATTATGCTGGCGGCACATTATCGGGCAATGTACCTCAAAGAAATACGTATGGCTAAATTAAACAGAGATATACAATCAGGTATTACTTATGTATTGGCAAGAGCGGATACATTAAAAACCGAAAAAACCGCATTGGATCTTTTTGGCGATGAAACAGATAGTGTTTTGATCGGAAAACGTAACTGGGGGATTTTCGAAATGGCTACTGTTAAAAGCTTTTTATTTAGTGATACCCTTAAATGTAGTTTTTTAATGGGCATCGAAAACCGCAAAGATTCACTATCCCTGTATCTCAGTGATGAAGACCGGCCGTTATCAGTGATTGGGAATACCAGGATTATGGGCAATGTTAAAGTGCCAAAAACAGGAATGCGGATATCATATGTAGATAATAGACCCTACACGGGCGAGAAAATGGTATATGGCCGCATTATGGATAGTAAAAAAACTTTGGGCGGATTAGAGAAAAAATGGGTCAATGAAATAGATAAGAAACTAGATTCAAATTTAACTGCCTTTCCAAAGCTGGGTATTGAAAAACAACATGTTTCTTTTTTTTCGCCTGCAAAAAGCTATAATGCGTCGGGAGTAAAAATCCTTTCGAATCACCTTTCCGGACAGATTATCTTATACTCTGATACGGCAATAGCAGTTTCGGCCACTGCAAAGCTGGATAATGTAATTATTTACGCACAGAGTATCAAAATAGAAAAGGGCTTTAAAGGCAACTGCCAGCTTTTTGCACGCGATTCTATCGTGGTGGAGAACAATGCCGTGCTTGAATACCCATCGGTACTCGCTTTGGTAAGTAAGGAGAAAATGGTAGATCAGGCCAAAATTACACTGGGTAACAATGTTCGTTTCCAAGGCATTATTTTGACTTACGAACCTAAACGATCAGCACTTCAAACCATGGTCAGTTTGGGCGAAAAAACAGTGGTAAGCGGAGAAATATATGTTACAGGACTGGTTAAACTAGCTAAAAATGTAATTGTAGAAGGGAAAGTTTCATGTAATCGGTTCATTATGCAAACCCCTGCAACACTCTACGAGAATTTTTTGATAGATGTAATATTAAATAGAAAAAGAAGGAGCAGATTTTACCTCACTTCTGGGATTTTTACTGGTGAAAAAGGCAGAAAAAAAGTGCTAAAATGGGGCGAGGGGTTTTGAAAAAGCTGGATGGTTCTACATTGATTGAGGTGCTTATCGCTATGGTGATTATCATGGTGGTATTTTCAATTGCCTTGGGCATATTTAATAATGTATTAAATGGCAGCGTTTCATTTAAAAAGGTACAGGTACAACAACAATTGGAGATCCTCAGAAAACAGATGTTGGAAAACGGTAAAATTGAAGAAACACATTTATTACTTGATAGTGTAGATTATGAAATGGTGATCGGAAAACCTGGAGACTTCGGAACAGTTCCTTTAGAAATTAAGGCCAATTACCGGGGTATAGCATTTGGGAGTATAAAATTTCTAATAAAAGAAAATGGCAAGTAGTATGAGAAAAGTAGAAGCCTATACGCTTATGGAAATTGCGATTGCCATGTTGCTCGCAGCGATGTGCATGAGCATTTGCTATACCGCCTATGGCTTGATTGGTGATTATTTTAGGGCATTTCAACGAAAAAATAGCACTGTTGAAGAAGTGCTAAGCCTGCAGAGAACAATGTCTGATGATGTTTTAAAAGCAAAATGCATTATCCGTACTGCTAAGGGAATTAGCCTTAATCAGGATAGTTTAAATATTATGTATCAGTTTGAACCAGAGTACATACTTAGAACAGCAGTTGGGTTGCATACCGATAGTTTTCAGGTTAAGCCAGTAGATAGCCATTTCCTTTTTGAAGGTATAGAAGCCATAGAGCCGGATACGGTTGATCAGATCTCTTTTGTACTTAGCGTTGATAAACAACTTGATGTGCCTGTTCGCATACAAAAATTTTACAGTGCCCAAGATTTATTTAAATAAATATGTCAGTAATAGATATATCTAGCTACCAGAAAAAAAGCAAACCTGCCAGTAAGCAGGATGATAATGGAATTTTCGATTTTATGCGTAAAGACATTTCTTTTGGCAAAGGAAAACTGAGCGATAAAAAGAAAGAGGGCTTTTACAATGAGCTGGGCACGTTGATCCGTTCTGGTATAGATATTAGATCAGCACTCGAACTGAGTGCTGGTTCTTACACACAAAAGAAAGACATTGAACTCTTTTCATCTGTGCTAAAACAGGTAATTGAAGGGAAGTCTCTTTCAGAAACTTTGCAATCCGAATCTAAATTTAGTCCATACGAGTTTTACAACATAAAAATTGGCGAAGAAACAGGAAGGCTTGGAGAGGTATTAGGGGAACTCGCCAAGTATTACAAATCCAAAATCAGTCAGCAAAGAAAAATTATTGGTGCCATTACTTACCCGATACTGGTTTTGTTTACCTCTTTTGCAGCTGTATTTTTTATGATCAAGTTTGTTGTACCCATGTTTGCCGACGTATTTAAACGATTTGGCGGTAAACTTCCTTACATCACTTCTTTAATCGTAAGCTTTTCAGAATGGTTTGATAAATATATTTATCTGATGTTAGCAGCAATTGCTGGGATTGTAATTGCATACTTGATGAGCAAACAAAAAGCCTGGTTTAAAAAAGGTGCGGCACTTGCACTGTTGCGTATTCCGGTAGCTGGTGAGATTACAAAAAAAATATATCTGGCCCGCTTTGCCAATACCATGCGTTTGCTAACCGAAACCAATACGCCCTTATTGCAGGCAATGGAACTGGTACGGCAAATGATTACTTTTTATCCTGTAGAACATTCACTCTTACTGGCAGAAAAGGATATTCTCCTGGGCAGTAGCTTATCTACAGCTTTGTCTAAATACGAATTTTATCCTTCCAAGTTTATCCAGATGATCAGGATTGCAGAAGAAGTAAACAGGTTAGAATATTTTTTTGAGCAGCTTGCCGAGCAGTATACTGAAGAAGTTGAATATCAAACCAATGCCATTAGTGGATTATTAGAGCCATTGATTATAATATTTTTAGGCTTGGTGGTAGGGTTAATATTAATTGCTATGTATTTACCAATGTTTCAAATGAGCAGTAGTTTTTAATATTGATATGCATTTACAGGCCATAGTAGCTCACTATTTATGGATTAAAATAAAACAACAACTATGATGCAAATAAACACCAATAAAAAATTAGCAGCTTATACATTAACCGAAATACTGATTGTATTAGCCATTATTGGCATTCTAATTTTACTTGCGCTACCGAATCTGATGCCTTTAATTACAAAGGCAAAAACAACAGAGGCAAAAATGCAGCTAGAGCATATTGCCAAACTAGAACAAAGCTATTTTTACGAGCATTCCAAATATTCCACAAGCTTAACTGAAATCGGGTTTATTCAAGAAAAATTAACTTCAGATAGCAAAGACGGAAAAGCAAATTATAAAATCGAAGTAACCGCTGCAACCAACAATACCTTTACAGCAAAAGCTACAGCTGTTGCCGATTTTGACGGCGATGGAACATTTAATGTTTGGCAGATAGATCAAGACAATAACCTGAAAGAAATAATTGCAGACTGATGTTTTTTTTAGAAGGAGGGATTTTTATGGTATTGCTCGGTATGCTGTATCAGGACTTGAAATATAGGGCAATTTATTGGTGGCTGTTCCCAATACTATCGTTACTGCTGGCTTGCAGATCTTTAGAAGCAATTACACTTTCTGGTATTTTAAAGCAGGCGCTTCAAAGCGCTATATTTTTACTTTTGCAGTTTACTGCACTTACAGTATATCTATCCTTTAAAGAGCGAAAACTCACCAATATATTTAATGGCTTTTTTGGTTTGGGCGATCTATTGTTTTTGGTGAGTATAACTTTTGGCTTTTCTTTCCTTAATTATATCCTTTTTTATCTATCGAGCTTAACCCTCATCATTCTATTTACGGCTATTTTAAATAATATAAATAAAAAGAGCACTGAAAAAATACCCCTCGCAGGTTATCAGGCACTGCTAGCCATTGTGCTAATGATGATAGATATGGCTAGCCCAGCTATCGACTTACTTTCAGACCGATCCTTAATTTTAATGCTCAGCTATGGAAACTAAGCCTGAAATAATTGGATTGATTCCCAAAGAAATTGCCATGCAATACCGGGTTTTCCCCGAGCGGCGAAATGCTGATGGGCAATTATCGCTGTATTGGGATGGACATGGAGATGATGGGGCTCTGGTTGACGAATTAGAGGTTATACTGGGCTGCGGTATACAGTTGTTGCCCTTAGATCAGAATGAAATTAGCAGATTATTATCCAAGCATTATCTCGGCGATACCGCACAAATTGAAAAAAACGAAAAAGAAGTTTCGGTGATATCCGCTGGCGATGATTTTTTGAGCTTGCTAATTGCAGAAGCGAGAAGACTTAAAAGCAGTGATATCCACATCGAAACATTCGAAAAACGATCGCGTGTAAGGGTAAGGATTGATGGGATGATGATTGAGCGATATCAGATCGAAAAAAAAGATTATCCGGCCCTGGTTAATAAAATTAAGATTATGGCCAATCTGGATATTGCTGAAAAGCGTTTGCCACAGGATGGACGTATACAATATACCATTACAGGGCAATCATCTTTCGATATCAGGGTATCTGTATTACCTACTCTATATGGTGAGAAAATTGTACTCAGGTTATTAAACAATAGTAGCACTGATATTGATCTTACTACGCTTGGGCTTGCTGCAGATGATATGCGTAATTATTTAGAAGGCATACAACGGCCTAATGGTATTATTTTAATCAGTGGCCCAACAGGTTCGGGAAAAACCACTACATTATATGCCACACTAAAACTTTTAAATAAAAGCACCAGAAATATATTAACGATCGAAGATCCGATAGAGTACACTTTAGAGGGCGTAAATCAGGTTCAGCTCCGCGAAAATATCGGATTGGGTTTTGCGGCTACATTGCGCACATTTTTAAGGCAGGATCCCGATGTAATTATGGTAGGAGAGATACGCGATCCAGAAACAGCCAACATGGCTATCAGGGCGGCCCTAACCGGGCACTTGGTACTGTCAACCATACACACCAATTCGGCCTGGGGCACAGTATCGCGGTTAATAGATATGGGCATACCCAGTTTCCTGGTTGGCAATACATTAAATACCACAGTGGCGCAGCGTTTGGTTAGATTGCTCTGCCCGAAATGTAAAAAACAAGAACCTATAGATACTGTGGTTTATCCACGCCAGTTTAAACCTAAGGTTATGCTGGATAATCATTTTGTGGCCACAGGTTGTGCTAACTGCTATTATACCGGCTATAGCGGCAGGAAAGCAGTATACGAGGTTATCTCAATAGATGCAGACCTCTCTCAGGAAATTAGAAAAGGAAACATGGCCATTGATGGTATTTTAGAAGAGAAGCAGATCAACACACTTTCCAAAAATGCCTTTTCATTATTCGCGGATGGATTAACGTCGATGGAAGAAATTTACCCTTTGCTACTAGCTATTTAAATCATGAACAAAAAAATACTAAGCAACTTAATTTTACTCTTTTTTCTGGCTTTAAATCTTTTAAATGCCCAGGTAAAGGCTCAGGCCGCTCCAGCCACAGAACGCATCAGAACAATCGAACAACGCCTGAAAAGTCTTTCGGTAACTGTTCCAGGCCTAGCGCAAAAAGTTCAGCTTTCTATGTCGGGAGCCTCCGCACAGGAATTTTTAAGGGCTTTGGCGCAGGCCAATAACCTTAACATCAATATCGATCCGCAATTGAGCTTTAAGGTTTATACCAACTTTCGTAACGAAACGGCAATGAACGTGCTTTTGTTTATGGTTAAAGAGTATGATCTGGATATCAATGTTATTGGCTCCATCATGTCGGTAACGAAAGTGCAAACGCCTGATGGTCCCGTAATCCCGATGAATTTTAGAGTGAACTATAATGGGGCAAACGAATATCTTGGCTTCGAACTAAATAACGATACTTTAAGCCAGGTAGCTAAAAAAATAAGTCAGCTATCTCAAAAAAACGTAGTTGTGCCAGTAGCTTTATTAGGTAAAAAAGTAAGCGGATTCATTGCAGCGGCACCTTTTGCAGTTGCACTCGAAAAATTGGCATATGCTAACGACCTTAAAATGAACAAAACCGATGATGGGGTATTCATTTTTCAGCCCCTTGGGGAGGGAGAAGAACTTTATGTTAATGGCGACAATGCCACAGCTGTTAAAAAAGGCAATAAAACGGCTGCTGGTCAGGCTGAAGGAAATTTTAGTTTAAATGGCAAAAAAGACGCGCAAGGTATCCGAACCATTAGTGTTGATGCCCTTAATACACCGATATTAGATCTGATTAAATCAGCATCTACCGAAGTTGGTGCTAATTACTTCATTTATTCCGATATAAGAGGTTCGGTTAGTACCAGATTAAACAACATGGGCTACGATACTTTTTTAACTGCTTTATTGCAGGGAACAGATTATACCTATAAAAAGGATGGTGGTGTTTACCTTATCGGCGACCGAAGATTAGAAGGTTTGCGCGCTAACCGGATTGTACAATTGCAGCACAGATCGTTAGACACCATCCAAATGATGATACCCAGTGATTGGAAAAAAGGAGTGGAAATAAAGGAGTTCAGAGAACAGAATACACTGCTTATATCTGGTTCTTCGCCGCAGGTAAATGAGATCGAAAATTACATCAAGCAAATTGATAGGGTGGTACCAATGGTGCTTATCGAGGTAACTCTTGTTGATGTAAGAAAGGGAAAAACCGTTAAAACAGGGATTTCGGCAGGCGTTTCAGACAGTGTTAAAACCGGTGGAACAATACTTCCCGGCATTGATTATACTTTTGGTGCAAATTCCATTAACAACTTCCTCTCCAGATTGGGTAAAAACGGTTCTGTAAACCTTGGGAGGGTGACGCCAAATTTTTATGTAAGGCTCAGCGCATTAGAGAACAACAATAATGTAAATATCCGTTCAGTACCTAAACTTTCTACCCTTAATGGCCACTCGGCTAACCTAAGTATCGGGAGTTCGAGGTTCTATAGCCAAAAAACACAAAACGTTATTCCCTCCCTGAATGCACAAACTGTTGTTACTGAACAATTTACAGAGGTTAATGCAAATCTTGAAATCGATATCAAACCGGTAGTTTCGGGCGATGATCAGGTAACATTGAACATTAAAGTAAACATTTCTGATTTTATTGGCAGCCCGCCATTAAATGCCCCGCCACCAAAATCAACCAGTAAATTTAGTTCCATTATCAGGGCTAAAAATGAAGATATGATTGTACTTGGTGGCTTAGAACGTACTGAGAGTACTGAGAACGGCTCGGGCATACCGATCCTTTCCCGTATTCCAATATTAAAATGGCTTTTCAGCAGCCGGGAAAAATCCGACAACAAAGTGGTAACGCTCGTATTTATCAAACCCACAATTTTATATTAACATTATGGGGGTCGATTTATTTGATCATGTGCTCGGCATAGAACTTAATTTTCTGGATGATAACCAATACGGTTGCAGCTATACGCTTGTAGAACGGAAGAAGATAAAACTCGATATTGTAGCTGATAAACATTTTAGGGGTAACCTGGTGCAGCTCCTCGAAAAAATCCCGAGAAATCATCCCATTGCTATATCCTTTAGCGGAAAAGGTATCGTACACCGTAATTTGGAAATTACCAACGACCAATCTGGAAGTAAACTATTCCAAAAGGCATTTCCAGCTGTGGAAGAAAAAGACTTTTACGCTCAGGAGTTTTTAGCAGGTACAAGTGCACTCATCAGCATTGTACGCAAATCAATTGTAGATGAACTCTTGGAAAAGTTTACAAGAGCTGGGATGAAAATATATTCCATCTCACTGGGTGGAATGGTCAGTTTTCACATTTGGAACCATTTGCAACCAAAGGAGGATGTATTATTATTTGGCAACCATAGTTTCAATCTTAGCCAAGATGGATTGTTTCTCAGCTATAAGTATTCTCAACTCGAAAGTGAAGATTCTTCCGATATCAGTAAAATGAACAATCTTAACACACATCAGGTACTGGCTTATGCATCAGCTGTTCAACTTTTTCTGCACGATAGGGTCGATCTTATCCAAGCCGAAATTGTTAGTATTGAAAATGTTTTCATAAACTTTATTGAAACGCAAAAGCTAAAAAAAAGCGCCATGTTTTTTCTATTTGGCATGTTTATTTTGTTGACAATCAGTTTTTGGGTGTATTCGCATTATAATTCCAAAAACGCAATACTTACCCAGCAGCTTGGGAACCAATCTTCCAATTCAGACCAATTAGAGTTGATGCATAGAAATATTGCCGACAACGAACAGCTTTTAAAATACTTAAACTGGAATGGTGGCTATAACTACGGCTTTTTGACTGATGAAATAGGAAGCAGCAAACCTCGACGGGTAACATTAACATCAATAGCTTATAATGACTATAAAACTGAGCTGGAAAAACAGAACCGTAATCCGCAGATTGCCATTTCGGGGGAAACCGATAACCTATCGGCTGTTAATAACTGGATTTTTATTTTAAAGGAAAAGAAATGGGTGAAAACCGTTAAACTCTTGCGTTATCAGGACGATGCAGAAACAGAAAATTTTTCTTTCAGCCTTTTAATTTATTACTGATATGTTAAAGACTCTTAACTATAAGCAGAGAAAAATTTTATGGGCAGCTATTATGCTAACTGCATTTTATATAGCCTATTCTTTTTCATTTAAACAAGCAATTGGTGCTATAGTAACCTATAAAGAATTAACCAAAGCGGCGCATACCGAGAGTTTTTCAGCAGGGGCAACGTTGCAGATAACTAGAAAAAACACTTTCTATTTAAGCGTACTCAAAGGTTATAAAATCAGAAGAAACGATAGTGAAAACTATATTTGGCAATCGGTATCCGGCATGGCTATTTCAAAAGATGTACTTATTGGTTTTAATCCCGATGATAAGTCAGTGCATCTGGATACCAGTCAATTAACAAAAAAAGTTTTAATCAAAAGTTTTATGGTTAAGGGTAACTTCTTTAATATTACTAAATTTTTAGATACACTTAGTCGCTCCAAAGGGATTGGCAGATTGTCGGCGGTTAACTTATCAGCTAAAAAGGAAACATCACCAGATATAAAAAAATCAGATCAGCTTAATTTGTCTTTTACGCTGTTGGGCCGAACTTATTGAGCCGGTTTTAGTTAAAAAACAAAGGGAGATATATTAAGATATTATATGCTAAATGGCATATTATTTGAATTTGGTAGTTATTCGAAAAGCAACTGGCCCGAATGTTTTTTAAGTGACTATTTCCTGATCAGAAAGGTTTTGTAACCGGTAGAAATATTCCACTTTTCATCGATGAGTGCCTCTTTAAAGTTCGATAAGGACTGGGAGCTGTTTCCTGTTGCAGCTAAGGTGGGTACACTTCGCTGACTAGTTGTAATTTTCTGTTAAAGAGTTTAAAAAAAAGCCACTTATTATGGTAATAAGTGGCTAATACTGGTAAAATCCGTGGAGCCGAAGGGAGTCGAACCCTTGTCCAGTTGTGAGATAAATTATACCTTCTACATGCTTATTTTTCAATTGATTTTCGGGAAATAAACGGGCTGAAAACCG
>Ga0308165_1000553_pt1 | contig 66943 bp, 66 predicted proteins | sample PhyWR2_FD_201032 | JGI IMG/M metagenome (GOLD analysis project Ga0308165, IMG submission 201032) | Phyllosphere microbial communities from UC Gill Tract Community Farm, Albany, California, United States - DLSLW.R2 | ecosystem: Host-associated > Plants > Phyllosphere > Unclassified | place: USA... | reverse complement strand
CCGCGAAGTCATCGTCAGCTAACCAGGATCTGCACTGAAAGGCATATCGAGAATGATTTTTACCTGTTACCCCACCCGGATGTTACTGCTGGCGCTTGCTTCGGTGAGTATGAATGCGGCGCAGGCCCAGTCTCACGCAGGCCACGGCGCGCCGACCAGCGACGCAGCGAGTCAACCGGCGGTCACGACGATGGACTCCATGCAGACCATGGACACAATGAATGGGGATATTTCCAGCACTCCTGGGACGGATCACAGCGCGATGAACCACGCGGGCATGGACCATGGCAGCATGAACATGGGCTCGACTTCGACAGCGCCGTCCGACGCCCGTGATCCACACGGCTATTCCAATGGATACACACTCAATACAGGCCCCTACGCGCAAAAGGATACCAGCGGCTTGATGATGTCGGACATGCACGCATTCGGCTCTTTCATCGTGGACCGCTTGGAGCGGGTCCACACCCGCAAGGCCAACTCTATTGCTTACGACACCCAAGGTTGGATCGGCAACACCTACGACAAGTTCTACATCAAGGCCGAAGGCGATATCGAGCGAGGTCGCGTGGGCGATTCGCGCACGGAATTGCTGTGGAGTCATGCCGTTACTCCATATTGGGACAGTCAGTTCGGTCTACGCGTCGACGTGGGCAGTAATCGACCGGGTCGTAATTGGCTGGCATTTGGGCTCCAAGGATTAGCGCCATACTGGTTTGAAGTCGAGGCAACGGGCTACGTCGGCGAGCAAGGCCGCACTGCGTTGCGCTTATCGGCAGAGTATGAAGTGATGCTGACACAGCGCTGGATACTGCAGCCCCGCGTCGAGGCCAACTTGTACGGCAAAGAAGACCCCGATCTGGGCATCGGCCGCGGTCTGTCCAGTGCGGCATACGGCCTGCGCCTGCGCTATGAATTCTCGCGCCAGTTGGCGCCCTATGTCGGGATCGAACGAAGCCAAAAGTTTGGCCGTACTGCCAGCTACACCCGTGGCGCCGGCAGCAATGTCGGCGAGACAAGGCTCGTGGCCGGCGTTCGCATTTTGTTTTAATACGGATTTTTTTGATCATTCACAGGGGAGTTGCCATGTCTTACCAGTCCTTTATCGCCAAAACCGCCGTCACCATCGCTGCCGCAGCCTTCGCCACCGCAGCCTTTGCCCATCCCAAGCTTCTGGGCTCGACTCCGGAAGACAATTCGACCGTCAGCGCACCCGAGAAGATCGAATTGCGCTTTTCCGAGAATCTGTCCAAGCAGTTTTCTGGCGCGAGTCTGGTGATGACCAGCATGCCGGGCATGAGCCACGCCGCGCCGATGAAAGTGGGAGCAAAGATTTCCGGCGCTGAGGATCCAAAAACCATGGTCATCACACCTACGCAGCCATTGATGCCTGGTGTTTATAGCATTGACTGGCGTGCGGTCTCCTCGGATACCCACCCGATCACCGGCAAAGTTACTTTTACGGTGAAGTGAGCTGGCAATGGATTGGGTGACCGTTCTGGTGCGTTTCGCGCTGTATTTGGACCTGATGCTTGTCTTCGGCTTGCCCCTGTTTCACCTGCATGCCTTACGCAAGCCGGAACGTTCATCCGTGTTGGCCAGGAAGCTCTCGACATTGACCGTAAGCGCAGCCATTGTTGGCATGCTCCTGTCAACGATCAGCATGGTCCTGATGACCAAAGCGATGAGCGGCGCAGCTGATTTCAGTTCGATCGAGCAGCACATGTTCGAAATGATGCTGACCGATACGCCGTTCGGCCTGGCCTGGTGCTTGCGCATGACGATGCTGGTGCTGTGTGTCTTGGCAGGATTGTTTTTAGCACAAGCGCCAACCTCGAAATTCGGCATGATGAGCCTAGCCGGCGGCATTGCCTTGGCCACGCTGTCCTGGGGTGGCCATGGCGCCATGGATGAAGGTGCGCGTGGCCAACTGCACCTGACCGCGGACATCATCCACCTGCTCGCCGCGGGCGCTTGGATAGGTGCGCTTGCCGTATTTATTCTCCTATTGGCGCTGCGCGATGGTCATGGTGCCAACAACGTTACTTTGCTTAGTCGCACGCTCAATGGATTTGCCCTGATGGGCACTGTCATCGTCGGTTCATTACTGATTACCGGCGCGCTTAATTATTGGTTGATCGTCGGCCCGACAGTGACCGGACTGTTCTCGACACCCTATGGGCAACTGCTAATCGCCAAGTTGGTTCTCTTTGGCATGATGCTTGCGCTGGCAGCCGCGAACCGATACCGGCTAAGCCCCATACTCGAGCGAGCGCATGTCTTCGGCGAGCATCAGGAGGCGGTTGAGGCATTGCGACGCAGCCTGTTTTTCGAGACAGCTTGTGCTTGCTTGATTCTGGCGCTGGTTGCCTGGCTGGGCACATTGGGACCGATGGTCGATTGACGTCATCGGAAGGTTAATCCAGGTTCTGAAACTGCGCCGAAAGCCCCGGCGCAGTTCGCCGATTTAAGTAGCTGGAGAACGAAAGAACCGCCGTTTCGATTTTGGAAGCGGCGGTGTTTTTGCTTGCCTTGAACAACGTAGAGATACTAAATTTATTTAATCTGCACGCTTGTTTTGGTGAACATCACGTCGTTGAATCACTCTCATAGTTGACGGTTTTCAGATCATTCAACTATAGGAGTCCACATGCGTATCTCATTTAAAACAGCGATTGTAGTGGCGGCACTCGTCGCCTCATCCACAGCGTTTTCGCAGGCTATGTCTCCCGGGCCAGCTAACGATGCAGGCGCAGATGCATCGATGCCTTCCAAGGTGTCATACGAGGAACAGTTCCTCGACACGATGGCCAAACATCACGAAGAGGCCGTCAAGATGGCACAGCTCGCCGACAGCCGTAGCGCACACGATCAGCTCAAGCAGATGGCTAAAAAAACAATCGAAGACCAGAACGCGGAAATTGCGCAGCTGCGCAATTGGAAAGAACAGTGGTATCCCGACAAAGGCATTGCCGTGAACATGAAGCTGCCCGGTATGATGGAATCAACGAAAGGCATGTCGATGGAGAGGCTTGAGGCCAGTCACGGCGATGCTTTTGACGCTATGTTCATCGATATGATGAGCAAACATCATCGCGGTGCACTCACGATGGCAAGGGACGCCGTCAAGAAAGCCCGTCATCCTGAAATTGTCGCCTTCTCAAAGAAGGTCATCTCACAACAACAAGAATAAATTTCCACGATGAGTCGCTGGAAAAAGGAATGGAAGCTGGTCGACCATTGAGCTTGTGGCCCTCTTGCTTTCCGCGCAACCAGGCTCTGGCATCCGCTGGAGCGCAATCCGGGTAAACTGCCCATCCATTTTTAAGGAGATCATGATGTCACGTTAAGAATTCCGTACTTGTATCGAGGCTTGTTATGCATGGGCAGCAGCTTGCGACCGATGTGCCGCAGCCTGCTTGCAAGAAGACGACGTAAAATGATGGCACGCTGTATCGCTACCGATGCCGACTGCGCGGAGATTTGCCGAACGGCCGCGGCGCTGATGGCCAGGGGTAGTGAATTCGCTCAACAGGTATGCAAGCTGTGCGCACAAATTTGCAAAGCCTGCACCGAGGAATGCGCGAAACACGAGGCACGGCACTGCCGGGACTGCGCGCAAGCCTGTACGCGATGTGCCGATGAGTGCAGTAAGATGACGGCCTACGCGCTAACTATCCAAAGGCAATTCGCACTTAAAGAGCACTGCACGCACTTTTTGCAATTCCTCCGCATGGTCATGGAGGTATTTGCGTAGATGTTTTTCCGTATCGATCAGCTCCAGGCACTGCGGATGCCGCATTGACGAGACCTCCGGGTGATGGACACTGAGCTTTTCGCCCGCCAGGTAGCCGGCATCGATGTGATGCAGCATGGCTTGCTGGATGCCGGCGCGGCGCGCCACCGCCAGTAAATGATGGGCAAGCGCCGGTGCGGACAGGCGATGCCAAAAGCGTGTGGCCTTGGCTTTGGCCGAGATAGGGAAATACAGCCGCAATGCAGTCAGTTCACTCATGATGGGATTGGTCTTTGGTGGATGTAGTGGATGCTTCGTTTTCTTGATGCTTTCTTTTGAGATCGGCTTTATAGGCGCTCAGCTCGGCGAGCTTCATGCCTTCAGGCATGGGCCGATGCTTGGCGTATCCCACACGCTGCGCGTGATAAATGCCGGTATGGCCGGAGAACAGGTAGCTGACGATGCAGGCCAAGGCCGCGAATGGTCCGATTTCAGGCCCAAATAGCTCGATGGCCATGATGGTTGAGGCAATCGGCGTGTTGGCCGCTCCGGCGAATACGGCGACGAAGCCGATACCGGTCAGCAAAGAAAAAGGCAGATGGAGTATTGGCGCCAGTGCATTGCCCAGCGTCGCGCCGATGTAGAACAGTGGCGTCACTTCGCCGCCTTTGAAGCCGGTGCCCAACGAGGTCACGGTGAACACCATCTTGGCAAAGAAATCCCAGGGGGCGATCGGCTCCTGGAACGATTCCACGATCACGGGAATGCCCAAGCCAACGTATCTCTGCGTGCCGATGGCCCAGACAGCCAGAGCCACGATCACGCCGCCAATGAGCGGACGTAGAGGTGCATAACTGATATGGCGCTTCATGAATGCCGACAGGACATGCGTGGTATTAGCGAACAGCATGCCGACCAGCCCAAAGATAATGCCGGCGACGATGACGGACACAACGCTCCAGAACGCAATAGGGGTCATCCCAGTCATCGCATAGTGGGTATGATGCACACCCCAGGAGAGTCCTATCTGGTCGGCTGCAATGGCCGCCACAAAACACGGAAAGATGGCGTCATAGCGCATGCGGCCGATGGCAAGCACTTCCAGGCCGAAGATCGCACCGGCCATGGGTGTGCCAAACACCGAGGCAAAGCCGGCACTGATTCCCGCCATGAGCAGAATGCGACGGTCCTCCTGACGCAACTTGAACAGATGGGTCAGCTGGTCGGCCAGCGCACCGCCCATTTGCACAGCGGTTCCTTCCCGACCGACGGAGGCGCCGAACAGATGAGAGACGATGGTGCCGATCAGCACCAGCGGCACCATGCGCAGCGGGACTACCTTCTTGGGATCGTGGATTTCGTCGATGAGGAGATTATTGCCGGCCTCAACGGGCTTGCCGATGTGCAGATAGAGCCATCCCACGGAGAAACCAGCGAGCGGCAATAGCCAGATGACCCATGGATGGGCTTCACGCCAGGTGGTAGCGTATTCGAGGGAGAAGAGAAAAAATGCCGATGCGGTACCGGCGAGCGCGGCAATGACGCTTGCGATAATGCACCACTTGCCTATATACGGCAGTAGATCGAGTTGCTCAGGGTGTTTGTAGTATTTCATGTTGCCAGGTGTCGAGTAAATCGGCCTGGCGAACAAAGACTTTGGGCGAATGCCTACAGTCCTGGCTTACCAGGTATCCGTAGGCATCATCAGCTCCGGCGTGATGCCGGTGGCGGTTCAAGGAGGAATGCCATCTCCTGTGGCCGATATTAACAAGTTTTCAGAGATGGAACAACTTTCTTCAATCTCCTGTTCTTTACGATCGCGCAGCTCGCACGGCGCTCATTCCCAGCATCAGTACAAAGCCGATAAAAAAGACCACGGAATCCGTCGTCATGGAAACATTCACCCGGCTAGCAGCCCCCCAGGCAGCAATCACCCATATGAGAATGCCGGCGGCCAGCATGCCATCGTCAACAAATAGCCCGACCAGCTCATGCCAGATTGTCTGCAACCAGCCAGTTGGCGAGGCTTTCTTTACTTTTTTCACGGCGGGCGTGTCGGCTCTTGGTTGTGCTTTGCAGATCATCAGAAGGACGTGGGCGAAGATGAAATAGCCGACGATCAGCGCAACGATGGCCCAGTCGGCTCCGGGCCATTCAATATGGACGCCTTCGCCCACCCAGAACGTGCCGAAGGCGGCGAGCAAAATACCAACGCAAAACTTCAGCGCATTTTCAGGAATATTGCCCAAAGGACGATGCAGCCATAACCCGAGCAAGACGACTAGGATCAACGCCGTAATGGCTCCGACAGACGCGGGAACGATAAGCTGGCCACTGGCGCCAATAGCGATGACAATAAAAACGACCTCAATTCCTTCCAGCATGACAATCTTGAAGGCAGTCAAAAAAGCGACTGTGTCCCAGCCACCTTGAACACCTGGGAGCGACTGGCGCAATTGCGCCGTTTCCTTGGCGTAGGTGGCCACTTCGTCATGCAAGGCAATAACGCCGGCTGATCGTAAAATCGCTTTACGCAGCCACCGCAAACCAAAAAGCAAAAGCAATGTGCCGACGACTAGTTGGATGGTCGGCAGCGGTATCTCCGCTATGGAACGGCCAAAGGCCAACACTATTCCGACAAGCAAGGCCAATGCGCTGACGGTGCCGGCAATGGCGGCACGCCAGCCTCGTACGGTACCGACTGCCAAAACGACCGTCAGGGCCTCGATGAATTCGACAAACGACGCCAGGAATGAGGCAAGAACCGTCGGTGCTGCATGCGCCAAGTTGAGTACCAAGCTTATTCCCCTTTTGAAGTAGCGAGTGTCGATACTAAAGATATAGGCCTTTAAAGAAAAAAGCCATGTAGAAAATCCACATGGCTTCATCAACTACAATTCAAAAAAAATCAATTACCAAATGGCGTTGCCAGATCCATCCTTGAGTTGATTTTTCCAGGCTGTCTCAATGACCTTCACAACTTCAGCCGGCATTGGAATATAGTCCAGCTCAGCGGCCATCTGACCACCATTCTTGTACGACCAGTCAAAAAACTTCAACACTTCTTTTGCTTTAACCGCGTCTGCCTGGGTCGTGTGCATCAGCGCGAAAGTGGCGCCAGTGATAGGCCAACTGTTCTTGCCTGGTTGATCAGTAGAAACTACGGCGAAGCCTGGAGTTTTCTCCCAGTCAGCACCTGCTGCTGCGGACTTAAATGTCGAATCATTCGGTTGAACAAATTGACCATCGTGATTTTGCAGCTGCGAATAGACCATATCGTTCTTCTTCGCGTAAGCAAACTCAACATACCCAATTGCGCCCTTGATTTGCTTAACGTTTGACGCCACGCCTTCATTACCTTTGCCACCTACGCCAGTTGGCCATTTCACAGTCGTACCTGATCCGACTTTCGATTTGAAGTCACCATTCACTTTAGACAAATAGTCTGTAAACAAGAATGATGTGCCGGAGCCGTCGGCACGGTAGACGACAGTAATGTCCTCTGCCGGCAACTTCACCCCCGGATTCAACGCGGTAATCTCTGGGGCTACCCACTTCGTAATCTTGCCGAGATAGATGTCTGCCAGCACTTTACCAGTCAATTTAAGCTGTCCTGGCTTAACGCCGTCCAAATTAGCGACTGCAACGACTCCACCCATGATCACAGGGAACTGCATGAGGCCATTTTTTGCCAATTCATCCGGTTTCAGAGGCATATCAGATGCGCCAAAGTCCACTGTGTTTGCTTTGATCTGATTGATGCCGCCACCAGATCCAATAGCCTGGTAGTTCAAGCCATTGCCCGTATTTTTCTTATAGGCTTCAGCCCATTTCGACGCGATCGGATAGACAAACGTTGATCCTGCGCCAGTCATGTCAGCAGCAAACGCCGATGACACAACAACGAGCGAAGAAAGCGCTATCAAGAACGATTTTTTAAGCATAGTAATACGCACAATATCCTCCTAATTAGAATGGTCGAAACCGCAAGATATTGAGCAATTATTACAACTGAATGACATCTCTCTGGATGTTACATCTAGTTTCAATTGAGAGATTATTTCAATTTTTTCGTGCAGAGAAAGAAAATAGGTAAATAGTTTTTCCATTAAGAAACTATTCAAGAGTCTTCTAGGACAGCGTCATATGCTCAGTGTCAGCTAAGTTTTGCCGACTACTATTCCGAATACCAATTTGCCGCACCAAGCTTACGCACCCTCCACGCGAAATGCTTAGTTGAGGCCTGCCAATCAGGGAAATGGCTTTTTAAGTATCGGGACCGTAATGGAAGAACTGAACCAAGCTCTATTTTTGTTGATTAACGCATCGATACATCCGAATTCGCTCACAGTGTTTGCCGCCAAGGTATTGGCAAATGACACTATATGGATTATCCCTTTAGGTATCAGTGCGTACTGGTTGTATGGTGCAGAGAGAACCAGAATCGTAGTCTTGGCGTCTTGCATGTCGGGAGTTTCAGGCCTACTCATTAATCAGATCATTGCCCTGATGTGGACGCATCCTCGTCCATTCATGATAGGTCTCGGGCAGACCTTAATTCCTCATGCCGCCGATTCTTCTTTTCCAAGCGATCACCTGACGCTAGTGTGGGCAGTAGGAGTGACGTTCTTGCTACACCGGGATTTCCGATTTGTCGGTTCCATACTCTCTCTCCTCGGCCTAGCGATCGCATGGGCGCGTATCTACCTTGGGGTCCATTTCCCGATGGATATGCTCGGATCGGCTTTCGTAGCGACAGTTATCTGCTGCTTAATTTCGTGGCGCGAAGATCTCTTTGTTCTCCCTCTGTTTTACCTCATCAGTCGGCTTCACCGGTCCTTGCTTAAACCCTTTATTCAGCGTGGATGGGTCAAAAAATAGCTAACTATGGATGCGCTAAGTTTTACCTGCGACACCAACTTTATTAATTTTGAATATTCGATCCCAGCATCGACATGAACAAATCCTTCGCCCAAGACGGCTCTATTTTTGCCAACAAAGTTCCAGAGGCAACAGCTCTTTTCTGGATCATAAAAATGATGTCCACAACGGTCGGGGAAACCGCCGCAGACTATTTAAATGTCAACTTACACTTTGGATTAACCGGGACATCCATTTTTATCGGATCATTACTTGCGATCGTTCTGTTCTTGCAGGTTCGGGCCGCTCGTTACATTCCCTCTTTGTATTGGATATCAGTCGTTCTGATTAGCGTATTTGGTACGCTCGTGACCGATAACCTAAGCGACAATTTCGATATTCCACTAGGCATTACCACTGCGGCATTTAGCCTGGCGTTGATTGCCACGTTCGTAGAGTGGTATTCCAAAGAAAAAACCTTATCCATTACCGCTATCAATAGCTTCAGTCGGGAATGCTTTTATTGGCTTGCGATTCTTTTTACGTTTGCTTTAGGTACCGCAGCAGGAGACTTGGTCGCGGAAGGTTTAAGCATTGGATATGCCAGTGCCGCACTTCTATTTGGAGGATGTATCGCTATCACAGCACTTGCTTACTACGTATTGAAAATCAACGCTGTTACGTGCTTTTGGATTAGTTATATCTTGACGCGTCCGCTAGGAGCTTCTTGCGGAGATCTGCTATCTCAACCTACCTCTGCTGGCGGTTTTGGGATTGGCACCGTGACGACGAGTGCGCTATTTCTCGTCACTATCGTGGGATTGGTTTTCTACCTATCCGTCACTCAGAAGCGAATCAAAATTTCTTAAAGTGCCATGCCTAAAAACATAGGAATAGATGAAATGACGCTCTCCGATTCGAACAAATATACATCCCCTGCGAAGATATTTCATTGGCTGACCGCATTGCTTATTGTTCTCCAATGTGCAGTTGGATGGATCATGCCAGACGTCGATGAACTATCAACGCCAGAAGGACTCGTTAGCGTGCATCTTTCAATAGGAGTATTAATTGCCGTATTAGTGGTCGTTCGTTTGATGTGGCGCTTTGGCCACAAGCCTCCTCAAGCATCCATTCAATTGTCACCCGCTTTTCGATTTGCCGCTGGGGTAACACATTGGTCTATCTATTTATTGCTGCTCATTGTTCCTATACTTGGCTGGATTAATGCCGTGGAACGAGGATGGTCAGTAACGCTATTTGGAATACTTCGTGTTCCGGATGTGTTGCCCCGTGAATCTACACTGTGGGCAGACATAGGAGATATGCATATTGCTAGTGTGTGGGTTCTTGTCGCGCTGGTTTGCTTACACGCGCTGGCAGCGTTCTACCACCACGTTGTGCTTAAAGACGATACGCTAAAGCGCATGCTGCCTGGCTCATAACGTTAGTCACAAAATTTAGACGTCAATAAATTTTTTTAAATCAACTATGAATAATATTCGCGATACTGAGCACCTTTTTAGCAAAGTGCCAGAAGTAACCTTAGCATTCTGGATTGTGAAGATTGCAGCGACGACCTTGGGTGAAACGGGCGGCGATGCAGTGTCCATGTCGATGAACTTTGGCTACTTGATGAGTACGGTTATTTTTGCAGCATTGTTTTTAGCGGCAGTAATAATTCAAATCCGAGCAAAAAGATTTCATCCTTTGATTTATTGGGCAACGATCATCGCGACCACGACAGTAGGTACGACGCTCGCTGACTATGCTGACCGCTCTTTAGGCATCGGCTATGCAGGTGGCACGGCGCTATTAATCGTCTGCTTGATTGCGTCATTACTTACCTGGTACCGGTCAATGGGAACGATATCGGTTAACACCATTAATTCGTCCAAAGCAGAGATGTTTTACTGGGTCACTATCATGTTCTCCCAGACACTAGGTACCGCACTGGGCGACTGGACTGCTGATACCGCAGGACTTGGGTATAGCGGTGGCGCCATATTATTTGGCGCTATGTTACTTGCCCTAGTAGCGGCCTACTACTGGACTAAGATTTCCCGGACGTGGTTTTTCTGGGGTGCTTTTATTCTAACTCGCCCTCTGGGGGCAGTGGTAGGCGATTTCCTTGATAAGCCAATGAGCGCCGGCGGACTGGCAATGAATCGCTATTCTGCATCTATCGCTTTACTCGCCTTCATCCTGACAAGTCTTTTATTATTCCGGCAGCGGGCCGCAAAACAATTCCATTAAGATAGTGCAGCGCTCAATCACGCATAAACAAAAAATGCAATAAGTGACGATGAGATCAAAATCTGATTGAAGAGGATACCGCATGCGTGTATTACTAATCGAAGACGACGCCATGATCGGGGAGACTATGCAAGCATCACTAAAAGATGCTTCTTACGCAGCCGATTGGGCGACGAATAGCATCACGGCCCTCAGCAGCCTTGCCTGTCAAACTTATGATTTGATTTTGTTAGATTTGGGCCTTCCAGGCAAAGATGGGTTTCACATATTAAAATCGATTCGATCAGATGGTGATCTGGTACCAGTTATCATCATCACTGCAAGAGATGATGTCGATGATCGCATTCGAGGTCTTGATGCCGGAGCCGACGATTATGTCCTTAAGCCTTTCAATATGGCTGAGTTACTTGCGCGAATACGAGCGGTATTGAGAAGAAAAGGAGGGGCTGCGTCGGCACAACTCAGCAATGGTGAAGTCCTTCTTGACCTTGATACGAAAGAAGCTACTGTAAGTGGTATTGAACGCCGTCAGTTATCTAGCCGAGAATTCTCCCTGCTTCAAACTCTAATGATCCGACCAGGAAAAATCCTATCTCGCACTGAATTGGAAGAAAGAATATACGGCTGGGGGGAGGAAGTTGAGAGTAACGCTATTGAGTTTATTATTCATTCACTTCGAAAAAAACTTGGAAGTCAGATTATTAAAAACGTAAGAGGTCTGGGATGGATGGTTTCAAAAGGCGACTAAAGGGATCTTTGCAGTTTAGGCTTTCTTTAACACTTTCAATCTCGATCTTGAGCATCGCCATCATTGCTGGATTTTTTTCGTTCTACACCGCATTTGATGAAGCCCATGAATTACAAGATGACGTGCTTCGACAGGTTGCGACTCTATTTGATCGGCACGGATTGAATCCCCCCGACAGCGGAGATGCCGGTAACGAATCTGATAGTGAAAAAGAATCACGCGTTTTTGTACAGATGGTCCCATCAAGTACCCAGAAAAAATCAAACATAAATTCACCAACATTGTTGCCGCTGCCGACAAGCCTAATCAATGGAATGCAAACGGTAAGTGCTGGAAATGAAAAATATCGCGTCTTTGTGAAAACATTGAGCAGTGGCCAGCGCCTAGCCGTGGCCCAGGAAACCGACATTAGAGATGAAATTGCATATGAAACTTCCTTGCGAACCTTGATGCCATTTTTAATTCTGATCCCCGTTCTTTTACTTGTTGTCGCAGACCTGATTCGAAAAATATTTAAACCGATAGCAAACCTATCCCGTGAGATAGACAGCCGTGGAGATCTGGAACTTCACCCAATTCCAGCCATACCACTACCGTCAGAGATTATTCCATTTGTTGGAGCAATCAATCGACTTCTCGCGCGAGTTGAGCTTTCTATGGGGGTACAAAGACGCTTTGTTGCTGATGCTGCACACGAATTGAGATCCCCCCTAACAGCACTTTCTCTGCAAGGCGAAAGACTTGCTAGTGCTGACATGTCCATTAGTGCACGCGAGCGTTTAGCAACGCTTCGCCACGGTATCGATCGCACTAAAATATTATTGGAACAGTTGCTCACCTTGGCTAAAGTCCAGGCAGAAACCGATCGCCTTGAAACGAACGTTTCGCTACAACAGGTATATCGCCGGGTCTTGGAGGATGTCCTTCCTATAGCTGAATTGAAGCATATTGATATAGGAGTTACTAGTAGCGCAGATTTCAGTATTTGTGCTAACGAAGTTGATTTGATTGTTCTCGTCAAAAATCTGGTCGACAACGCAATTCGCTACACCCCAGAAAAGGGGCGTGTCGATCTCTCGATTGTTGTTGATAAAACAGAAGCGAGTCTAATTATTGAAGACAACGGACCAGGTATTCCTGTGGCCGAACGGCAGCGCGTATTTGACCCGTTTTATCGCATTCTTGGCAACAATGAAATGGGCTCCGGACTGGGCCTGTCCATTGTTGATGCGATAGTAAGCCGCCTCGGCGCATCAATTCATCTAAGCTTCACAAACAAAACACAATTATCCGGACTTCAAGTGGCCGTGACGTTCAGAACAAAAAATAGGTGATATAAATCCTTGATTCTTGTTGTTCGCTCGCTTGCGCTAAGGTGCACCTAAGTTTCTATAACTATAGTGGGTATGCAAACGTGTATAACGACGAGTTTGCAGAACTGAATATCCCATTTTTAGTCTTTTATCCGACAGGAGCTTCGCATGGCAATCAATTCAATTTCCAGCCGACAATCAACTGCCGTAAACACCGAGGCAGTCTCTCCGACGGAGAAAAAAGATTCACCACCTAAACAAGCAGAAAACAAACCAGTTTCTGCACCAAGCTCAACTGTGGTGACTATCAGCATGGCAGGCAAAGCGGCACTAGCGGAAGCGACAGAAACCGCCGCTCAGACTGCCGCCGAGGCTCGCAATGGAGATCATCAGGCTCAACGCTTGCAGGTGAAACAATCTGCGGCAAAAAAAGCCGCATAACCTTCCTTACAAATGATCAAGCGGGTGCCCGCATTTGTCTGGCAGATGCGGGCACTCTCATAACGAGGTGCTGTGGTATATGGCATAACTCAATGCTTACACGGTCTCTGCCCGACTGAATTAATTGCCTTTTAGATCAGATCATCAACGCCATTGTGCTTTACGAAAGTGGCTATTTATACCCATCCCCTCGAAAAGGTAAAAGTTTCTTCAACACCTTTACCTGAACCCCTCCACCAGGTATTAAATTAGTCAAAGTGACCAATTTCGAATATACCCGATCCGATCTTCAGCGCCATTGTGTTCTGCGAAATTGCTTCCAGTTACGATGGCGTCGCGAAGAAATTGTCAAATCATCCCAGGCATCTGGCAAAAGGTTCACTGAGCGAGCAGCTCGGGGAGCGCTCTCACCTTCGTCGGTAAGATACTGCGCGGCGCGTTTCGCATTGATATAACGAATGTTTCGGAAGTAGTGAGAGACCCTGCTTCTTCCAGTGCCGGGCACGGATCCATTCCCATTCCAATGCCGATATAGGCGCGGCCGATATCGATCGACAGGTTTGGTACGCGAGGAGAAAAACGACTCGGCAGTGACGATCTCCCCGACATCGTTACGCAGGATATAGCGATAGTCTACGTAGACTGCATCTGTGAAGATACGAAAGTGGGGGCCGACATTAGAGGCGATCCAGGAATAGCTCAATTTCTTGAGCGCTTCTTTCAGGGAACGAAAAACGACGACGTTTCCATTGCGTTCAAAAAGCGTGATGGAAGTCTGGTGTTGACGAATTATATGCATGACTGCTCCTAGGTAATAAAAACCTAGAAGTGGTCAAGCGTCGCCTTTGTCGTGAATTTAAAGTGCATGGTTTCTGTGATGCTTAAATATGAAGTCCGGCACGAGTTATACGCATGGCCTTCGTTTTCTATCGATATTAAATTTTTCGCTCGACGGTAATTTGACCATTCCCGACCGATACTTCAAGCATGTCTTCTTCGTCCCATCCTAGTTGCATCATTAATTCGTCTGGTAGCACTAGCACCGCGTCGCCAGAGCCGTCGCCAGCATCGACCAATTTTGCCTGCCAGGTGGGAGGATTCGCTTGCAGCATTTTCGTACTAGGCATGTACCGAAGCAAGATATTTAGCAATTCTGTGTCGTTGCTTGGCAACTGCAACCACATTGCGCAATGGCTCTCAGAATAATCCAGCCACATACTCACCGCCTGCAAGGGCGTCACTGTACGCGCGTGACTAACAAGCAGTGTTGAATGCGCGTTATCTCGCCGCTGTGCAGACGCAGTAGTTCCAGACGTTCTTTCCTAGAGGTCGCCATTACGAGTCCTTGTTATTGAGATATTTGTCCGGATCAGTACATTCCAGCACCCGTGGTGGGAGCATGCGTTCAATGCGCTTTTTACTGAATGGATCTGCGGCGTCGACGTATCGCATAGCTGATTGTATATTTTTCCAGCCTACATATTCCATGAGAGTTTTGAGATCCCAACCGTTCGAGGTCGCCCAATTGGCAAATCCACGACGAAGGGAGTGCGCGCTGTAATCACCGGCATCGAGGATGCCGGCCTTGTCAAATAGCGACCGCAACAGCGGAATGATGCTAGAAGGATTTAAACCATCCTCGTTGAGCCTGCCCCAACGGTTAATTGATCTGAAGACGGTGCCGCTGTCCAAACCACTTAAATCTATCCACGCTTGATACGCTGCGACTGGGCAGAGGCGAGACAAGGCTGGCGCTTTAAATGTACTGCCCTTGAACTGTCGATCGCCCTTGGTCTGGGGGAAATAGCATGTCATGCCTTCGCCGGGTATTGCATCGACATATTGCACCTCCAGCCGCGCCAGCTCATCGCCGCGAAATCCCCGCCAAAAGCCGAGTAGCACGAGCGCCTTATCTCTGGTGTGACGCAATTGGGCAATCCGATCACTCGCTGCGCATGCGTCGGCGATAGCACTATCAAGCCAGGTCGTTACTTGTTCGAGCTGATCCAATTGCAGGGGCTTAGCGCGTTTTTCCTGTGCGGGATGTAATCTTTGAATGCCTCGAAAAACCTGACGAACGACCGGAGCTTTCGTTGGATCCGGAAATCCTTGGTCGATATGCCATTGCGCGAGTGCCGCCAAGCGCTGTCGTAGGGTATTGATGGCCAAGGTATCGGCATAGTTTACGAGGTACTTGGCGATGCTGTCCGCAGTTGCCGGCAGGAAGCCGCCCCAATCCACCTCAAAGTGCTGGACGGCGGCACGATAGCTGCGGCGCGTGTTATCGCGGGTAGCGGCTTGGATGTATTGCTCGATTGTGCTCATGGCATATGCTCACAGCAAAAAGTGAGATTTCTTGGGTATTACACTTGAAACGGGGCCAATTCTATTGATTTTGGCCTTTGACAAGTGATAATGCTACATTATATTTTGCTTAATCTAACCGAGATTAGCATTGAATTTGCATCTAAATTAGTATGTAATTACGTGGTATGTAATATATTATCAAATTTGCCGGAGTACGTATGGCCCGCACAGGACTCTATAAATCAGAAGTCAAAAACGCCCGAGACACCCTGATAGGGCAAGGCAAACACCCGTCGGTCGATGCGGTGCGTGTCGAACTTGGCAATACCGGCTCGAAAACGACGATCCACAAGTATCTGAAGGAGCTGGAAGAGGATGACGGCGGCCAGAGCCCAAAAGCACCCTTGAGCGACGCGCTGCAGGATCTCGTCGCCCGGCTGGCGGCGCAATTGCAGGAAGAAGCGGACGGCAGGATCAGCGCGATCCGCAGTGAATCCAGCGAGATTGAGCGTCGGCATGCAGCCACAATTCTTGAACTGCGCCAAGAAAATACAACGGTCGGAAGCCACCTACAGCAAGTACAGACTGCCTTAGTGGCCGAAAAGGAGGCCCATGAGCACACCTCAGCCTTGCTGCAAGACGCAACGATTGCGCGCCAAGGCCTAGACTTGCAGGTGTCGGCGCTCAAGGAGCGTCTGGAAGAGAACGAACGGCATCGCCAATCCTTAGAGGAAAAGCATCAGCACGCACGCGAATCTCTTGAGCACTACCGTGCGTCGACCAAGGAACAGCGCGATCAAGACATAAGGCGTCATGAGCAGCAAGTCCAAGGCCTGCAGGCAGAGATGCGCCAGCTGCAGCAAAGCCTGATCGTGAAGCAAGACGAAGTTACCCGGCTTAATCAGGACGGTGTGCGCCTGGTGTCGGAGCTATCTCATGCACAACAGGCACTCTATGAGCAGCAAACACGGGTACGTCAGGTCGAACAGAAGCTGGAGCAGTTACATGCCGTGGAGCAGCGCAATACACTTCTGGCGAAGCAAATTGATGAGAAAGATGCCCATATCAAGGACATGCAAGCGCAGGTTGGAGATTTGACCCAGCAAGTCTCCGTGTCCACAGAGCAGTTGCATCAGCGTGCAATGGAGTTGGCCACTTTGCAGGCGAAGCTAGACACGCACACGGCGCTTTCTAGCGAACTGCGATCCTATCTCGATCGGGAAGTGACACCGAAATAACGAAACCATGCTGGCAACGGTGTGTTTAATCCTTTACTAGGCAATCACAAGATGATCCTGTTTCTAGATTTTGACGGTGTACTTCATCCGCTCAGCAGAGCGAACGGCGCCTTCGCGCTGGTACCGCATTTCGAACAGGTAATGCGTGACTATCCCGACGTCGATATCGTGATCTCCAGTGCTTGGCGGGAGGACCATTCTATTGAGAAGCTGCGCCTGGTGTTTTCAGAGGATTTTCGACACCGGATCATCGATGTCACGCCTGTAGTGGCATTGGCGAGAAAGCCGCATCCGCGTGAAACTGAGATCCTGTCCTGGTTGCGGGATACCGGACGCGAATATGAAGCATGGATTGCCATCGATGACAGCGAATGGCTATTCTCGCCAGGTTGTAAGAATCTGATTCTCACAGACACTGATATTGGCTTTAACGGGCAGATTGAGCAGCTACTACGAAAAACGCTCAGCCCCTACAAACGTAGTTAGTCAGGCTCTTCGCTCTGCGGTGGGAGTTCTCGAAAAGCATAGCGATTAGCCCGTGCATCGTGTAGAGCGTGATGCTCAGGTAAGGCGTTCTTTTCGTGATAGTCGAAGCGAAGCAACTCATTGATCCGATCCGCTACCAAACGGGGCGTGCACCAGGTTGGAATACGTCCATCCAGCGCCTTGTAAAACAAATCCCAGTCAGTCTGATAGTCATAGCAAATCTCTAGAACATCGTCTTTCGGTCTGACGATCCGAAGCCAGTTTGAAATTCTGAAATAAAGTTCATCTTGGGATACTTGGGCCCCGAATTCTTTTCCCAGCATCGGGATGACGGTGTCGCGGACAAATTCGCTGCAAGCCGCTAGCTGATAAGGCACCTCTGCATAGAACTCCTCACCGAACTCAGAGACAAGACCAATACTGATCAATTGCGGATCAGCAAAGTCGGTGAATTCAGTGTCTATGAATATTTTTATCGCCATTTTGGGGACATCGGGTGAGGAAATGATCCATCTTATAGATCAAATCCCCGTTAGCCAATTGCACAAAGCCAATGATTGAATACCCGAACGCAATCCTTCCGCGAGGGGCGAGCCGGACGTGCAACAAGACGACGTCGACCATGATGTGGCGCTCGTAGTCGGTGAGCGTCTCACCTGCGATGAGCTTACGTGCGATCTCTTCATCCCAAGCGACATCCAACGCGAACTCCAGAAGCTCGCCTGTTAGTCGTTCGTTTCTCTTTAGTCTACGCTTCAAATGGCCACACTTGGCACTAATGGCATCCATTAAAAACTCCTCGCTGTTAGTCTTTTTCAACGGTAGCGCGAAGGTCACGGACGCTGCAAGCAATCTCATCTTGATGGCAAATGGGCTAGGTGACACCAACACTGTCTGCAAAATGCTACAACGCCATGGCAGGCTGCTTATCGCTAGGGAAATAAAGGGTATTCCAGCATAAGCAGAGCAAGGCATGATTCATGCGAACGTCTCTCATGAAGTTTGATTGTTTGCGACCATTGAGATGGTCGCCAAACATTCCCATCAGAATGACGTAAAAATACTAAAATCTTTTCCGCCTGAACAGACCTACAACAAAATGTAGGCATCAATCGTACGGCGATGGGGGTGTCTTGTGGCTTTCACATGGCAGCAATTTTTAATTTATATCTCTAAGAATATGATGGGAAAAATCTATCTCTACGCATTGATTGCGGCGTGTCCTTTGCTCATTGCCGCATGCGGGGGAAAAGCTGAGCCAGTACGTCGATTTAACGTGATCGATTTCGATGGCTATAAATTGCCGGGGCGTATTGAAGAGGCAAAGAAAATGGGTTTCAAGGATTGTAAATCAGGCTACGGTCACTTTGAATGTGCTCGAACAGACAAGACTACCTTGCTGGGCGTGAAGACTTTGAACGCGTCGTTGAGTCTTGAGTATAAGGACTATTTTCTGGATGACGGCACCTATAAAACCGAGTTACCTCAAGATCAAAGAGTGCCGGAAAAATTAAGCTATGAAAGCATCTCATTTCTTCTGCCAGAGACGCAGTACGAAGAGCGATGTGTAGCGAAAAAGAAACTTGATGTGTGGGATAAACCTATCGAATGTCGCAAGGATGACGAGGGAACTGAGTATCTGAAATATAAATTGCTAACTACCGGATGGTTGACGAGAGATTCGAAATTGCATCGTTATTATTTCAAAGAGGATCAACTAATCCAGATCCACATTGATCGAGATGGAAAAAATGTAGATATCAAGCAAATCTCCAGAAAAGAACGAGACTCTGCGATTCAGAGTATCAAACAAAAAATTAGTGATGCCCAAGCCAAACAGGCTGCTCAAGATGACGTACTTAAGAAGCTGAAAGATTAAACGCCGCCCGATGGCTCATCAGAGAAAATATTTATGCCAATAGCGTCGACAATGGCACCTTCGTAAGAAACCATACAAGAAGCTATCAGCGAAAGGGACGTAATGGAGTTTTCAGTACCGATCGAGCCGGATGACGAAGGTTATCTGGGACGGGAATGCCCCGAATGCGAGAAATACTTCAAGATCAAGGGCGGCACCGGCATACCGGACGTTCCTGGCTGTCACTGTCCCTACTGCAATCACGTTGACGGTCACGACACCTTCTGGACGAAGGCGCAGATCGAGTATGCGCAATCAGTGGCGCTTCACGAGGTCAGCCGCCATTTGCTGGGCGAAATGAAGAAAATGGAGCGTCGCCCCGACAGAAACGCCTTCATTTCCATCGGCATCACCGTCAAGGGTGAGCCCACTCCGATTGCGCGTTATTCCGAGCGTGAGCTGGAAGAGCGCGTGACGTGCGCTGCCTGCACGCTGCAATACACAATTTACGGTGCGTTTGGCTATTGTCCCGACTGCGGTGTTCACAATTCGCAGCAAATCGCCTGTGCGAATTTTGATCTGTCTTTGAAATTGCTGGATCTGGCCGCCGGCGCCGAGGCGAACGTGCAAGCCAAACTCGTTGAAAATGCGCTGGAAGACGTGGTATCGGCATTCGACGGCTTTGGACGAGAGCACTGTGCCGGGTTGGCCTACAAACTGTCATTTCAGAACATCGATGCCGCGCGCACCAAGCTCCAAAAGGAGGAAGGCTTCGATATTGGGGCTGGAGTAGCCCAGGACGAATGGGATTTTGTATGCGAGCAATTTCAAAAGCGTCACTTATTAGCACACAAGATGGGCATTGTTGACGAGGAGTTCGTCCGCAAGACGGATAGTAGACTTCCGGTCGGGCGCAAAGTACCGATCGAGGAAGCCGACGTGCGGAGCTTGGTCAAGATACTGAAGACGGTCGTTGATACGCTTTATGGGGGCGTGGCACGTCGGTAGAGGTTCACATAACTCGAATCTAAAAAACCTTTATAGCTTAGGCCATGCAAGTGCTATGACGAACAATATTTCTTTTAATGATGACCATTCTTTCCCCGTTGATGTCTTTCATGATGAATTGGGAAAGGTTGGAAATGCGACGTTGGCCTTTGGCCCACGAAAAGCAATTTCACTCAGATTTCGAGGGGGAACAATTGCGAAATTTGATACGGAAAAATCTTATGAAAGATTGGTAGCAACTTCACTTGAAGGCAGATCCTATACGCTGTTTAATTGTGAGCTGCATTTCGGCGACGTTTATGCAGAATACATTCTTGCTGGCGAAGCATTTAATGCTTTCGATTCCATCGAAATCGAAATGACCCACATCACTCAATGGTTTTTTCAATGGGAACGAATCATTGGTGACGTCGGGACTTCCGTTCAATGGAAGAACCGACCTTCAAGAATCTCTGCAAACGTAACATCTCCATTGGGAAATTTTTGCCTCGCAATTGATCCACATACTGATCTAACAGCAACAGCTGAGAGAAGCGAAATTCTCAATACAGCGGTTGTTTTGGTCGAAAACTCTCACTCTCATCTCGGAGTGATCGACATCCGTTCCCTCGTTACTAGTCTTTGCACGCTGTTCTCCATTCTATTGGCACTACCGGTGTCGGTACTCACTGTTCGCGCCAAAGATAAGAACGGGAAATGGCACTCTATTTATTTTCCTCACTATGAAAAAGTGGAAGAAGATGAACGAGATGCCAAAAATGGAATGCGATATCTGCTAAAGCGAAGAATCTTAGATGAGGATGCAAAATGGCAAGTCATCGCGCAAGCATTCTTTAATTCAGAATTGCGCGATCCCAATTGGATCAGACTGTCTTCAATGAAGCGATATCAGGATTTCTGGGAATACAAAGTTGCCGCCTATGTTTTCCTTCTCGACTCCTACGTAGATTTCAAGACAAAATCACTGCCCAAGAAAAACAGCAAGTCAGCTACGAATAGAATTAATCACTTCAGCAGGGAGCTATCAACCGTATCGAATTTGAATACAGAACAAAGTGCTGATATCGTTGAGCTAGCAACTAAGATCTTTGGTTCGATAGATCATTCCTTCGTCGATAAGTATCAACACGTGGTTTCAAATGTTGATCAAGACGTTCTGAAGATTATCAATTTGACGCACTCTGATTTTGTAACTTTGAAGAACTTTAGAGATGATGTTGCTCACGGGAAAACGATAACTTTTGGTAGCGCGTCAGCATCAGTTATTCCTAGACTCACCGAGAAGCTGTCGCTTCTCCTGACCTATTTTGCATTCCTAGATTTTGACTTGACCTCGGCCGATTTCATCGAGTGCATTTCTCACACATGGAATCGGATGGTCTTAAGTTCCGATATCAATGGCATGCATTTGTCGCGCGTAAATAAATCGGCGGAATTCATTACCGTATCTAAAGGCACTCTCAACACAATCAAACAGCAAACAAAAAAGCGGACTTTTTGCTGTTTTCATTTGAATCCTAACGGTGAGCCAACGTTCTCTGAATATCATACGGATCTTTACTATAAGCAGCTATTTGTTGAAAAGCCTTCCAATTCATCACAAGATCCGAATTCCATATTCCAGTTGGCAAATAGAAAAGTCCGTACGATTGGAACCTTATATTTTGAAAATGGCGAAGATCACCTTGAACTTCATCACGTATTTTTGTTTGAGCCAATTTAGACAGCCAAGGCCAACTTACCGCCTTTATTAGCCGTCCGTTCTGGAGCGACGGGATTGCGGCACTTTTGCTTCATATGCGGCGGCGATTGGCAAATTCGCTTCAGATAATCGGGCACTTTTACTTCAACGGACGGTGGCGCTCGTAGTCGGTGATAGGTCACACGAAAACGCACCTGCGACACAACTATAACAAAGCAATCCAGCCGTGGTAGCCAACGTAAAGACCAACCAGGACGATGAGGCCGCTAGAGAAGTAAGGGGCTTTACGAGCGAACTCACCGAAACCAGACCAGCGTTTTGAAGCATGGCGCACACTAATGGCAGCAATAACGCCTGAGAAAACCATCGTTAACGCCAGGCCGATGCTGAAACAAAGCACCAGGGTGGCGCCCAACGCCACCTTCTTGAGCTGCAAGCAGAGTAGCAGTACCGTAATGGCGGCGGGACACGGAATCAGGCCTCCGGTGATGCCGAATATCACAATCTGGCTATTTGTGACCTCGCGATTCTGGAAGCGTTGCTTGATGTCGTTGGCATGTGCCAACTCGTGTGGGTCCTGATAGTCCGGACTGCTGACATCCAGTCCGTTTGTCGCAGAGGCGTGTTCGTGGCCATGATGATGCTCATCCTCCTCATACACTAGGTCATAGTGATGGCCATGCTCACCATGAATAAGGGAAAGGCGAGCAGTGAAGGCATGCGGCTCAGGGATGTCGTCGATTGACTCCAGGAAGCCATCTCGCTGTACAAAAGCGAATTGCTGCGTCGAGCCATCACCACGCATCGTCTGTATGAGAACGTCACCGGCTTGCCAACTTTGTCCTTGGTTTCCTTCGTCATAAAATCGGAAGCGCGGTGGTACACCTGTCTCGAATATTTCCACACGGACAGTGCCATGCCCCGTATCCACCCATTTGGTTTCTTCATGACCCTGCGTGTGCAGCGCATGATCGTGGGATGTTTGCGCCAAAGATTGACGCCAAGTGCGCCAGGCCATCCACAGCGCAATACCGATAATCAAAACGCTCGACGCAAGCTGAAAATATGGCTCGGTGGTCTCCGCATCCCATTGGCTACCGAAGTACATACCTATGATTGCAACAAGCCAGACTACCGCTGTGTGTGAGATGGTCGCGGCAAGTCCAAGCATCACCGCCTGCCCGACAGTGCCGCGAATAGCCACGATGAAAGCGGCCATCATAGTCTTGGAATGCCCTGGTTCAAGCCCGTGTAAGGCGCCGAGCAAAATGGCGCTCGGAATGAAAAGCCAAGCGTTACCCGCTCCTTGTTGCAGGAGGGTAGAAAAATCAGTCATGCCAGTGTTCCTTACAAATACTTGGTGATTTCTTTGAATTCGCGGATGGCTTCAGCGGAATCCTTGGTGTTGTCGCCGATAGCGTGTTCGAGGCAATGTTCGATGTGATCGTGAACGAGCGCTTTCTTGGCATTGCCAACGGCGCTTTCGACCGCCTGCAGTTGCTGGGCGATTTCCAGGCAACTACGCTCTGTCTCAAGCATCGTGATGATGCCCTTTAGATGGCCTTCGGCGCGTTTGAGGCGTTTGATGATGTCAGGGTGAGATGTATGTGTACTCATGTTTAATATCCTATGCTGGGGTATAGGATACATGAATTTAAAAAAATGCTCATTCCTCCGAAAAAACCGTTGTCCGGCCACCACCATATGTATTTCGATATAAAATTTAAGCGCCATATAACCAAAAGTGTTATGAGCTATTTTTACCCTTATCTCGGCACGCCCCCTATAAGCAAGTCCGCGCATCACCCAAAAGCAAGTATCCCCGAATAGGCGCACTCATCGCATATCATTTTCCCGTGGGTAACCATAGGAGAGATCGCTGTTCACAACGAAAAACTCAAAACAGAAAATCTTCCTTCGCTCCCCGAACATATTGCGCAATACTTAAAGAATGACCAATAGAAGATGGCATGTTCTTAGGGCATCAATATCGGCCGATAAAACATCGTCTATAATCCAACTCATGAAAATGCTGCGCACATTTCTGATCCTGTTGTTGGCCATTGCCATTCCCCTTGAGGGACTGGCAGCGGTACGCATGGTCGAAATGATGCGCACTAATTCTGCGTCTATGGAAATGGCGACATCCGCGAACGCCGCAGATGAGCCTTGTGTGATGAATATGTCGGATACCGATAAGTCATCCAAATCGACGGCGCCGTGCAAAATGGGCGACGCCTGCAAGATTTGCCAAGTTTTCCCATCGACGACATCTTCCGTCGACATCAATCCATTGATCCTTCCACTGATCGATACCGTTTCACTGTTGCCTGAGTCATTTCTGCCTTCTCATGACCCATCCGGGTTGTGGCGTCCCCCTCGTTCACTCTAAATCTCATTGATTCGTTGATGCGTCCGGCCTAGCTGCCGGGCGACTGTTTGCGCGCTTTTGTACGCGCCGTCACGCTATGGAGTGAACAATATGTCCTTTCGCAGGATATCCAGTACCTTGCTTGCTTTGCTCGCAGGGATGTCGGGCCTTGCCAATGCCGGTCCCTTGTCTTTTAACGCTGCGCTCGAGATTGCCGAGCGCCAGTCCCCCAATCTCGCCTCTAACAGGGCACAAATCCAGGCGGCTCAAGCGTCTGCGATACCCGCCGGCGCGTTGCCTGATCCAAAGATTTTCACCGGCATCGACAACTACCCCGTGTCCGGTCCGGATCGGGGCCGGCTCAATGCCGACTCGATGACGATGCAAAAGATTGGCGTCATGCAGGAGTTTCCCAATGCGGCGAAACGCCAGGCCCGCGTTGCGGTAGCCGAGGCCTCAATCGAAACCGCCGAAGCGCAACGGCAGGTCGAGCGTCTGAAATTGCGCCGGGCGACTGCCCTGGCATGGCTCAATCGATACTATCTGGAGCGCAAGATCGCTTTGTTTGACAACCTGGACAAGGAGAATCAGCTCTGGGCAGAGGCAGTACGTGCCCAAATCGCATCCGGTCGTACGCAGATTGCCGATAGCGTCATGCCGAAACAGGAGGCGGTGCAGCTTGCCGACCGTCGCGACGATCTGATTCGCGACCTGGTCAAAGCGAAGGCTGGCTTACGTCGTTACGTCGGCGGCGAGGCTGATGAGCCACTGGTCGATGCATTGCCTGCTTTGAACATCGACGCGACCCATCTGCGGGAGCACTTGCATCGGCATCCGGAACTGCAAGCCTTTGCCGCCGAAACACGCAAGGCAGAAGCCGAGGTCCGCGAAGCGCAAGCCATGAAAAAGTCGGACTGGGGTGTCGAGCTTGCTTATCAGCGACGCGATGCGCGATTCGGCAACATGGTCTCCGTCCAGTTCACGTTTGAGATTCCTGTGTCTCCTTCAACCCGACAGGATCCCCGCATTGCCGCCAAACAGCAGGAACTGTATCGGATCGATGCCGACCGTGAAGCCATGCTGCGCGATCACACCAACGAACTGGAAAACGATCTTGCCGACTACCAGACGTTGACCCGTCAACTGGAGCGCGCCAATCAGACCGCCTTGCCTCTGGCACAGCAAAAGGTCGATCTCCAGTACGCAGGCTACCGTTCGGGTAAGAGCGACTTGACGACGGTATTGACTGCACGCCGCGAAATCGTCGATCAACGTTTAAAAATCATCGATATAGAAGCTCAGCGTACGGCGATGGCCGCGCAGCTCTATTTTGCTTACGGAGAAGACCTGCAATGAAGAAAAATACCTATCAAATTGCCGTACTGATGATTGCGGTTGCTGCTGTGAGTAGCGCAGGCGCTTATTGGCTTGCCCAACAGAATAAGGGCGGTCAAACCATGCATAGCGAAACTGCAGGCCCGACTACGCAAGTGGAACGTAAGGCGTTGTATTGGTACGACCCCATGATGCCGAGTCAACGCTTCGACAAGCCGGGTAAGTCACCTTTCATGGACATGCAACTGGTGCCGAAATACGCCGATGATCAGGTAGATGGCGCCGGCGTCAAGATCGATGCCGGTATTGTCCAGAATTTGGGAATGCGTACTGCGAAAGTGGAGCGAGGCAACTTATCGGCAACGGTGAACGCCGTCGCCAGCGTGCAACTGAATGACCGCCAGGTTGCGATCGTTCAGTCACGTAGCAGCGGCTTCGTGGAGCGCGTGTATGCACGGGCTCCTGGCGATGTCGTTGTACGCGGTGCTCCTCTGGTTGATTTGCTGATTCCTGAATGGGCCGGTGCCCAGTCGGAATTCTTGGCGGTGATCAAAACAAACGATCCGGCATTAATTCAGGCTGCCCGTGAGCGTCTGCAACTACTCGGGATGAGCAGTGATCTGATCAGCCGCGTCGAAAAGAGCGGACGTCCTCAAACCGTGGTGACAATTGTCGCTCCCATCGCAGGCCTGATTCAGACGCTCGATATCAGAAGCGGAATGACAGTGACAGCGGGCGCGCCTCTAGCCAAGATAAATGGCCTGGATTCCGTATGGCTGGAAGCGGCCGTTCCCGAAGCGCAAGCCGGACAGATCAATGTCGGCGGCAAGCTGGAAGCTCGTTTTTCTGCATATCCAGGTGAAAACTTCACTGGCAAGATCCTGGCCGTTCTGCCTGAAACGAATGCCGACAGCCGCACACTTCGAGTCCGTATCGAATTACCCAATCGCGACGGCAGGTTAAAGCCTGGTATGTATGCCCAGATCAATTTGGACGCAGGCAAAGCGGCACCAGGCTTGTTGGTGCCGTCTGAAGCGGTCATTCGCACCGGTACCCGCAATGTCTTGCTGGTCACTACGGGTGACGGGCGATATCAGCCGGTCGAAGTTCAACTTGGCCAGGAAGCCGACGGCAAGAGCATCGTGCTGGGTGGCGTCACCGAGGGGCAGCAGGTTGTCACGTCAGGGCAATTCCTGATCGATTCCGAAGCAAGTCTTAAAGGCGTGCTGGCGAGATTGAATACATCGTCATCCTCCACTGCTGCGACAGCGCAGGCCGCACTCAATGAGACTACCGGCAAAATTGAATCGCTGAAGGGGCTCGAAATCACGCTCTCGCATGGTCCGGTTAAAACGCTGGGTTGGGGGCCGATGACGATGACATTCAAATTGGCTCAGCCCGACATGGCATCAGGCCTCAAGACCGGGGATAGCGTGCATTTCAGTTTCAGTGAGAAGAATGGCGACTATGTGATCGAGAAGCTGGATCGGAGCGCGCCATGATAGAGAAACTCATCAAATGGTCGATTGCGAGCCGTTTTCTGGTCTTGCTCTCCGTACTTTTCCTAGGGGCATGGGGTGTCTGGGCGCTCAAGACGACGCCGGTGGATGCCTTACCGGATCTGTCGGATGTCCAGGTCATCATTCGCACCAGTTATGCCGGCCAGGCGCCGCAGATCGTGGAAAACCAAGTGACCTATCCGCTGGCGACTACCATGCTGTCGGTGCCAGGAGCGAAGACCGTGCGCGGCTACTCCTTCTTTGGCGATTCTTTCGTCTACGTCCTGTTTGAAGACGGCACCGATATGTACTGGGCCCGCTCCCGGGTGCTGGAATATCTCAACCAGGTGCAGGGGCGCCTGCCAGCTTCGGCCAAAGCATCGTTAGGGCCGGACGCCACCGGAGTCGGCTGGATCTACGAATATGCCTTGGTCGACAAGACCGGGCAACACGACTTAGCCCAGCTACGTAGCCTGCAGGACTGGTTTTTGAAATATGAACTCAAGAGCTTGCCCAATGTGGCGGAAGTTGCGACAGTCGGTGGGATGGTCAAGCAATATCAGATCGTGCTCGATCCGGTGAAGCTGGGGGCCTACCGGATCACGCAAGACAGGGTCGTGGAAGCAATCAAGAAAGCCAATCAGGAAACCGGCGGCTCGGTGTTGGAGATGGCGGAAACCGAATACATGGTGCGGGCTTCCGGCTATCTCAAGACGCTGGCGGACTTTCGCAATATCCTATTGGCGACGGGACAAAACAGTGTGCCGGTTAAATTGGGTGACGTGGCGACCATTCAACTGGGGCCAGAGATGCGGCGCGGTATTGCCGAGCTCAACGGCCAGGGTGAAACAGTCGGGGGCGTTGTCATCCTACGCTCTGGTAAGAACGCACGCGACACCATTGCCGCCGTCAAAACCAAACTGGAAGAACTTAAGAAGAGCCTTCCGTCCGGCGTCGAGGTCGTTCCCGTCTACGACCGCAGCCAATTGATCGATCGTGCCATCGACAACCTGTCGCACAAGTTGCTAGAAGAATTCATCGTCGTCGCGGTGGTATGCGGCCTGTTCCTATGGCATCTGCGTTCGGCGCTGGTGGCAATCGTCTCCTTGCCACTCGGCGTCATGATTGCCTTCATCGTGATGCGCTACCAGGGCGTCAACGCCAACATCATGTCGCTGGGCGGTATTGCCATCGCCATCGGCGCCATGGTCGATGCCGCAGTCGTCATGATCGAGAATGCTCATAAGCATATCGAAGCCTGGAAGCACGAACATCCGGGGCAATCTCTTCAAGGAGACACCCATTGGAGCGTAATCGGCGAAGCGGCGGCCGAGGTTGGGCCGACGTTGTTCTTTTGTCTGCTGATTATCACCTTGTCGTTCATTCCGGTGTTCACGCTGGAGGCACAGGAGGGACGCCTGTTCGGGCCGCTGGCGTTCACCAAGACCTATGCCATGGCCGGCGCCGCGGGCTTGTCCGTGACGTTGATTCCTATCCTGATGGGCTACATGATCCGCGGGAACATCCCCTCGGAAAACAGCAATCCGTTGAACCGCTGGCTGATTCGCTGCTATCGACCATTGCTGGAGGCCGTCCTGCGCCGACCAAAAACGACGCTGGTCGTCGCCGGCCTAGCCCTGCTGACGACGCTATGGCCGATCAGCCGACTGGGCGGCGAGTTTCTGCCTCAGATGGATGAGGGCGACTTGCTTTACATGCCGTCAGCATTACCCGGTTTGTCTGCATCCAAGGCTGCGGAACTGCTGCAACAAACTGATCGCCTGATCAAGACCGTCCCGGAAGTCGCCAGCGTTTTCGGTAAAGCCGGCCGGGCCGAGAGCGCGACCGATCCGGCGCCACTGGAAATGTTCGAAACCACCATCCAGTTCAAGCCGCGCGATCAATGGCGCCCAGGCATGACGCCGGCAAAATTGATCGATGAACTCGACCGTGTCGTGAAAGTGCCAGGCTTATCGAATATCTGGGTTCCGCCCATCCGCAATCGACTGGATATGCTAGCCACCGGAATTAAAAGTCCGATCGGCGTCAAAGTGTCCGGAACCAGCCTTGCCGATATCGACAAGACGGCGCAACAGATCGAACAGGTCGCCAAGCAGGTTCCCGGGGTCAGTTCAGCACTCGCTGAACGTCTCAGCGGAGGACGTTACGTGGACGTCGACATCGACCGGTCTACGGCCGCAAACTACGGACTCAACATCGCCGACGTGCAAAGTATCGTGTCTTCGGCAATTGGCGGCGAGAACGTAGGCGAGACGGTCGAGGGGCTGGCGCGTTATCCGATCAGCGTTCGTTATCCGAGGGAAATCCGGGACTCGCTGGAGAAACTGCGCGATCTGCCGATCCTGACCGGTAACGGCCAGCAGATCACGCTGGGAACCGTCGCAAAGCTGAAGATCAGTGACGGCCCTCCAATGCTCAAGAGCGAGAATGCGCGACCGAGCGGCTGGATCTACGTCGATGTCCGGGATCGGGATCTGGCTTCCGTCGTTGCCGACCTGCGTACCGCAGTGGCTGCCAAGGTGAAACTGGCGCCGGGACTCAGCATTGCCTATTCCGGGCAGTTCGAGTATCTGGAGCGCGCGAACGCACGCCTGAAACTGGTGGTGCCGGCAACGCTGCTAATCATCTTCGTGCTGCTGTACTTGACTTTCCGGCGCTTCGACGAAGCGGCGCTGATCATGGCTTCGCTGCCGTTCGCGCTGGTCGGCGGCATCTGGTTCCTCTATCTGCAAGGCTACAACCTGTCGGTTGCCACCGGTGTGGGATTCATCGCCTTGGCGGGGGTGTCAGCCGAATTCGGCGTGGTTATGCTGCTGTATCTGAAGCAGGCAATAGCTGCTCGACAGGGAACAGGAGCGACGCTGACGATCTCCATTCTTGAAGACGCGATTCGGGAAGGCGCCGTGCTGCGCGTTCGTCCCAAGGCCATGACCGTCGCCGTTATTCTGGCCGGCCTGGTACCTATTTTGTGGGGAAATGGTGCTGGCTCCGAAGTCATGAGCCGCATCGCCGCACCCATGGTCGGCGGCATGATCACAGCGCCATTGCTATCCATGTTTGTCATTCCGGCCGCGTATCGCCTGATGCGCGGTCGCCAACCCAAAGCTGTACAGGCTTGATCTATCTTTAACCTGAAAGGAAATCCATCATGAAAAATAATTTCGTCACTGCAGCATTCACCAGCTTTGTCTTCCTTGGCGCGCCGTCGGCTTTTGCTGCGGACATGGGGAATATGAGCAATATGGGTAAAAGTGAGCAGACCGAGAAGACCGCACACGGTATAGGCGTCATCAAAGCTATTGATGTAAAGCAGAAAACCATTAACTTGGCTCATCAGCCCATCAAAGAACTTAACTGGCCAGCGATGACCATGGGCTTCACAGTAGCTGATGAGAAATTGCTCCGTGGACTCATGGTCGGTGAGCAGGTTTCCTTCGACCTAAAAGGGAGCGGTGCGGCGCCTGTGATCACTGGAATACGTCCAGCCAAATAAAACAACTTGCTCATGTTCGTGCTCGTGGTGGAAGTCTAACAGCGGGCACGAAAGAGCGGCCTTCATATAAGGAGTGTGGGTGGAAATCCGTTTTAAATCATGGTCTTAACATCATTCCTGCAAAAATTTCCCGAATCCCGGTCGACCCTCTTCCTGGTCGATCGCCTGGAACGTGTCCATACCCGCGACGGCAATTCCATCGCGTACGACACCCAAGGCTGGATAGGCGACGCCTACGACAAGTTCTACCTCAAGGCCGAAGGCGATATCGAGCGCGGCCGCGTGGGCGATTCGCGTACCGAATTGCTGTGGAGTCACGCGGTCACCCCGTATTGGGACAGCCAGCTGGGCTTGCGTGTCGACGTGGGCAGCAACCGGCCGGGCCGCAACTGGCTCGCTTTCGGCGTCCAGGGGCTGGCGCCTTACTGGTTTGAAGTCGAGGCAACGGGTTACGTCGGCGAGCAAGGCCGTACCGCATTGCGGCTGGCGGCCGAGTATGAGGTGCTGCTGACCCAGCGCTGGGTGCTGCAGCCCCGCGTCGAGGCCAACCTGTACGGGAAGGAAGATCCCGATCTGGGTATCGGACGCGGCTTGTCCAGCGCCGCCTACGGCATGCGCCTGCGTTACGAATTCTCCCGCCAGCTCGCGCCCTACGTCGGGATCGAGCGCAACCAGCGCTTCGGCCGCACCGCCAGCTACGTGCGCGGCGCCGGCGGCAATGCCGGCGAGACCCGGCTCGTGGCCGGCCTGCGCATTCTGTTCTAACCCACCATTACTCTGATCATCCACAGGAGCTTTGCCATGCCTTACCCGTCCTTCATTGCCAAAACAGCAGTCACCGTTGCCGCCATGGCCTTCGCCACTGCAGCCTTTGCCCACCCCAAGCTCCTCGGTTCCACACCGGAGGACAATTCGACCGTGAGCGCCCCGGAAAAGATCGAACTTCATTTCTCGGAAAATCTCTCGAAGCAGTTTTCCGGCGCGAGCCTGATGATGACCAGCATGCCCGGGATGAACCACGCTTCGCCCATGAAAATGGCCGCCAAGGTGTCGGGCTCGGATGATCCGAAGACCATGGTCATCACTCCCGGACAGCCGTTGATGCCCGGCGTGTACAGCATCGAATGGCGTGCGGTGTCTTCGGATACCCACCCGATTACCGGCAAGATATCTTTCACGGTGAAATGAGCGGGTAATGGACTGGATGACCGTGCTGGTGCGCTTTGCGCTGTATCTGGACCTGATGCTTGTCTTCGGCCTGCCGCTGTTTCAGCTGCATGCGTTGCGCCGGCCTGAACGTTCATCCGCTCTGGGCAAGAAGTTCTCTGCGTTGATCGCAGGCGCAGCCGTTATCGGCATGGCGCTGTCGGTCGCCAGCATGTTCCTGATGGCCAAGGCGATGACCGGCGCCGCCGATGTCAGCGCGATTGAACGGCACGTGTTCGAGATGATGCTGACGGACACGTCCTTCGGCATGGCGTGGTGCTTGCGCATGGCCATGCTGCTGGTGTGCATATCGGCAGCGTTGCTGTCGAACCGGTGGCCGAGCGCCGGCGCAGGCGTGATGAGCGCTGCCGGCGGAGCAGCCTTGGCCACGCTTTCCTGGGCCGGCCACGGCGCGATGGATGAAGGTGCCCGGGGACAGGTCCACTTGACGGCGGATATCATCCACTTGTTAGCCGCCGGCGGCTGGGTAGGTGCGCTGGCCGCATTCATCCTGGTGCTGGCGCTGCGTTCCGGCGACGATCCAGCCCGCCTGTCGCTGCTTAGCCGCACGCTTAACGGCTTCGCCCTGACGGGTACCGTCATCGTCGGATCATTGGTGGTCACCGGTGTCCTGAATTACTGGCTGATCGTCGGTCCCACCGTCGCCGGCTTATTGTCTTCACCCTACGGGCAACTGCTGATCGCCAAGCTGGGCCTGTTTGCCCTGATGCTGGCCCTGGCTGCAGCGAACCGCTACCGGCTGGCGCCGTTGCTCGAACGGGCGCATGTCTCCGGAGAGAATGGCCAGGCGATTGCGGCATTGCGAAGAAGCCTGTTCATCGAGACCGGCTGCGCTTTCCTGATTCTTGCGCTCGTTGCCTGGCTAGGAACTTTGGGACCGATGAGCGAATGAGCAGAGATGATCCGCCTGCATCAAATGAGCGATCCCGGATAAGTCTCCTGGCAGACAGCGCGCAGCGCTTCGGCGAACAGTTGATCCGCCTTGCGCTCTACGCCGTCCGAGCGCATGAACAAGGCAATCGGGGAAAGCGTCCAGTCGAACGAATACGGCACGATCGCCACGCCGGCGACACGCACCAGTTCTTCCGCGATGTCGGAGGGGACAATCGATATCGCCCGCTCATTGGAGACGATCATTTCGCCGATCAGTTTCGCCGAGTAACTCTCCACGACCGGTGCGGGAGGGACGATACCCGCGCCGAGAAAAATGTCGGCCACCTGCTCCCGCATCGGTGTATTGGGAGCGCCCAATATCCAGTCCAGCTCAACCATCTTGCGCCAGTCCAGGCGCACGCGCCCCAGTTGGGCCGCCAGCCGGCGACAGGCAATTAGTCGCGGCTGCTGGCGGTACAGCACCTCGAACCGGATGTTCTCCAGGTTCACGCCCGACGACGCACGCCCGATGACGAGATCGAGCGCATGCTCGCTCAATTGCGCCAGCAACTGGTCGCTGGTTCCCTCATGGATCGTCACGGTCAGCCGCCGGTCGCCGTCAGGCTGGGTGCGCTGAATCGCACTTGTCAGTATCTGCCCCGAGATGAAGGGCGTGATGCCGATATGCAGATGGCCGGCCTGCCCGGATGCCAGCGTTTCTATGTCGCGCACCAAGTGGCGCAGGTCGTGGACCATCGCCTCTGCCCGCTCCAGCACCACCTTGCCCAGTTCGGTGGGCGCCATCCCGCGTGCCGAACGATCGAACAGCGCGCCGCCGAACATCCCCTCCAATTCGGAGAGCGCATTGGTGATGGCCGGCTGGGTGCTGGCCATGTGTTCGGCGACGCGCGTCAGCGACTTGTGTTGCCTGATTTGCAACAACAAGAGCAGGTGGCGCATCTTCAGGCGCGTACTCAGGCGCCTGAGCAACGCATTTGCGTCAAATACCTCCATGAGAACCCGGCTTTCATCAGATAAATGTGATGGAGTCATAATAAATCAAAATGATCTCCATATACCTCTTGCCTAAACTTGCTCCCAAGTCATTGCCATGACGAGCGCAAGGAAAAAACGGTTTGAGCGCCAAAACAAGCAAAAACGCCAACCGGCAACAAACCAATAACAAATCGACAATAAATCGACAACGGACCGACGACAAACCTGCCACCGGCAATCGCCCGGTACATCTTGGAAAGAGGAAGAGCACGTGAACACGACAGACCGACAAGCCGCCCTGGATTACCACCAATACCCTACTCCCGGAAAAATTACCGTCAACGCCAGCAAGCCCCTGGTCACCCAGCGCGACCTGACGCTCGCCTACACCCCGGGCGTGGCGGTGGCCTGCGAGGAAATCGTGGCCGATCCGCTCAATGCGTTCCGCTACACGGCGCGCGGCAATCTCGTCGGCGTCATCACCAACGGCACTGCCGTCCTCGGGCTGGGCAACATCGGCGCACTGGCCTCGAAGCCGGTGATGGAAGGCAAGGCGGTCCTGTTCAAGAAATTTGCCGGCATCGACGTCTTTGATATCGAGATCAACGAGACCGACCCGGACAAGCTGGTGACCATCATCGCCGGGCTGGAAGCGACGTTCGGCGGCATCAACCTGGAAGACATCAAGGCCCCGGAATGCTTCACCGTCGAGCGCCAGCTGCGCGATCGCATGAAGATTCCGGTGTTCCATGACGACCAGCACGGCACTGCGATCACGGTGTCGGCCGCTTTCATCAACGGGCTGAAGGTCGTCAAGAAGAACATCAACGAAGTCAAAGTGGTGGTCTCGGGCGCCGGGGCTGCCGCCCTTGGCTGCCTGGAACTGATGATGGACCTGGGGCTGCCGCTGGAAAATATCTGGGTGACCGACATCGAAGGCGTGGTCTACGAAGGACGCCCGACCCTGATGGATCCGGACAAGCAGCGCTATGCACGTAAAACCGACTTGCGCACGCTGGCGCAGGTGATCGAAGGCGCCGACGTCTTCCTGGGCGTTTCCGCCGGCAACGTGCTGAAAAAAGAAATGGTCGCCAGCATGGCCGCGCGCCCGCTTATCCTGGCGCTGGCCAACCCCACGCCCGAAATCCTGCCCGAGGTTGCGCTGTCGGTGCGCGACGATATCGTGATGGCGACCGGTCGCTCGGACTACGCGAACCAGGTCAACAACGTGCTGTGCTTCCCGTACATATTCCGCGGCGCGCTGGACGTCGGCGCCACCACCATCACCCGCGAAATGGAAATCGCCGCAGTCTATGCCATTGCAGGCCTGGCGGAAGAAGAACAGAACGACGTCGTCGCGGCGGCCTACGGCAGCTACGACCTGTCATTCGGTCCCGACTACTTCATTCCGAAGCCGTTCGATCCCCGCCTGATCGTGCGCATCGCCCCCGCAGTCGCCAAGGCGGCGATGGAAGGCGGCGTCGCCACACGGCCTATCGCCGACCTGGACGCCTACGTGGAGCAGCTGCAGCAATTCGTCTACCACTCGGGCGCGTTCATGAAGCCTTTGTTCGCAGCCGCCAAGCAGCGCGTGCGCGACGGCGGCAAGGCCCGCATCGTCTTTACCGAAGGTGAAGATGAACGCGTGTTGCGCGCAGTACAAGTGATCGTTGATGAGAAACTGGCGCGGCCGATCCTGGTCGGCCGTCCTGAAGTCCTGCTGGCGCGCATCCAGAAATTCGGCTTGCGGCTGCGCCTGGGACAAGACGTCGAAGTCACCAGCCCGGACTACGACGAGCGCTTCCATCAATACTGGACCACGTACTGGGACCTGATGTGCCGCGAAGGCATCACCAAGGAAATGGCGCGCGTCGAGATGCGCCGTCGCCTGACCCTGATCGGCGCCATGATGGTGCGCCTCGGCGACGCCGACGGCATGATCTGCGGCACGGTCGGTGCCTATCACGACCATCTGCGCTATGTCGACCAGGTCATCGGCAAGAAGGCCGGCGCGCACACCTATGCAGCGATGAACATCCTGCTGCTGGACCAGCGCACCGTGGCGCTGGTTGATACCCACGTGAACGATGACCCGAGCGCCGAACAAATCGCCGAATTCACCATCGCCGCTGCGGAAGAAATGACCTGGCTGAATCTGGTTCCGAAGGCGGCGCTGCTTTCGCGCTCCAATTTCGGCTCGGCCAGTTCGGCATCCGGCGGCAAGATGCGCCGCGCGCTGGACATCATCACCGAGCGTGCTCCCACGCTCGAGGTCGATGGCGAAATGCATGGCGACTGCGCATTGGATGAAGCCCTGCGTCTGCAGATTCTGCCGACCTCGCGACTGAAAGGTTCCGCCAACCTGCTCGTTTGCCCGAATGTGGATGCCGGCAATATCGCTTACAACCTGCTCAAGACGGCAGCCGGCAGCAATGTGGCAGTCGGTCCGTTCCTGCTCGGCGTGAACGCGCCGGTGCATATCCTGACCTCCAGCTCCACCGTGCGACGCATCATCAACATGGCTGCGTTGACGGTCCTTGACGCAAATCGTCCGTCGTAATTTATTTGCGATAGCGCCTCAACGCGCGCTGCCGATCCTCCCCGGATCGGCAGCGGCCGGGGAAATGCCTTCCGGAATCCGTGTTCGTTCAGCTATACAGCCATTTCTGCGCCAGCTTGGAGTAGCGCGGCATGATCACGTACGTCATCAGCCCCACGATGATCGCCGCGACGATCAAGCGGCTGAGCAGTTGATAGTGCAGCACCGGAGCCGCATCGAACAAGGGCGCCAGGATCCACGGCAAGATCAGCGTCAGCGGGTAAATGACGGACAGCGTCAGCAGGAATTGCTTGTACGGCTTGGCGCGCTTCGGCATCGGGCCCGGCGGCGGCGTGAACCAGAATTCCAGCCCGGTCACGGTATCGACCTGCTCGTCCTGAGACAGCATCGGTTGGACCTGCTCGATGAGTTCGCGCCGGGTCTGTGAACCGAGCCATTGCTGGGCATATTCCACCGTATCAAAACGCAGCGTGACCGTGTAGCGATCGCCGCCTTCCGGCGGCTTGATGACATTCACTCCGCGATGTCCCGGCGCGGCGGCGGCGAGCGGAACGATGTGCTTGAGCCATTGCTCGTACTCTGCATGCGCGCCGGCGCGGATGTCGTGCTGGATCACGATGGTGACCATATCGGGTTGCGGCTTGCTGTCCATGTTGTGTGCTTTCAATGCTGAGTGCGCGTATTTTAGGGGAAACCGTGCAGACGCATGCGAAAAAGCCCGGGCTTGCCGGGCTTCTTTTTTTCCGCGAAATTTCCACAGGAAAAGTTTTCCCGATTGCTGCCGTTAACCCTCATGCACCATGCCCTCTCGCTGCGAATTCAATGCGGCGGCTGATTTGCGATTAAAATTTCGAAGGTCGGCAGCGTCATGCATGTCGATCCGACAACACGCCAGGGCTCCAGGGAAACACTATGAAAAAACTCAATCTCAACCTCAAAGATGAAGTCTACGATTCGCTCGACCGCGACTACAAGAACTTCAATCGCCTCTCGCTGAAGTGCGATTCGGGATTTGTCTCGCCGACCTTCGAGAGCTTCATGCTGGCGAAACTCTCCGACAACACCACCTTCCTGACCGAAGCCGCCGTGCAGCACCTGATGCTGTCGGGCCAGTACGCATGGGCCAAGCGCGCGCTCGACAAGGACTTTCCCGACGTGGTCGCGATCCTCATCTCGCAAGCCTCCAATTACGGTTTCCATATCGCCGTGCGGCATGACTGGAGCATCGATGAACTGACCGCCGCGTCGAAGGCCTGGGCGACATCCATCGTCAAGCAAGCCAAAGGCGACGAATCGCAGATCGACGTCCTCGCCGCGCAAATCAAATCGGCAGCGATCAGCATCGCCAAGGCCGAAGAGGCGCTGAAGACGCCGGCATGGCGGCTGTCGCGTTCATGGGCCCAGCAACTGCACGACGCCAAGATCGCAGTCGAACATGCGCGCGGCGCCGTCGCCAGGGAAAAACTCGGCTCGCTGCGCACGCTGCTCACACTCGGCATCGCCTACGGCACGGTCAAGGAAAAGGAAGAAAAGGAAATCCTCGATCGCCTGCGCGACAAGAAACCGTATCTGTTTGAAGAAGAAGCCGACGGCTTCCTCGGCCGCGCCCTCGCTTGGTATCGCAGCGTGTTTGCCTGAATCCGAATCGCCTCGATCCAAGGCCCGTCGTGCTTCATGCCCGGCGGGCCTTGTTCTTTTCCACGCCGAAAACCTCCGAACCTTTCAGCCGAATCCGATCCAAAAGATTATCTGCGGGAGACATCGTGATTGCCGCAGCGCTTCTCAACGGACAGGAGTTATCAATGCTGCAACTCAAAGATCCTTCCCTGCTGCGTCAGCAGGGCTACATCAACGGCGCCTGGTGCAATGCCGACGACGGCGGTACGCGCGCCGTCACCAATCCGGCCACCGGCGACAAGCTCGGCACGGTACCCGACATGGGCACGGATGAAACCCGGCGCGCGATCGGGGCCGCGCAGGCGGCATGGCCGGCCTGGCGCAAGAAAACCGCCAGGGAGCGCGCCGCCGTCCTGCGTAAATGGAACGATCTGATGCTCGCCAACGCCGACGACCTGGCCCTGATCATGACGGCCGAGCAAGGCAAACCGCTGGCCGAATCCAAGGGCGAAATCGCTTACGCCGCCTCGTTCATCGAATGGTTCGGCGAAGAAGCCAAACGCACTTATGGCGATACCATTCCCTCGCCGGCGCCCGACAACCGCATCGTCGTCATCAAGGAACCGATCGGCGTCTGTGCAGCTATCACGCCATGGAATTTCCCGGCGGCGATGATTACGCGCAAGGCCGGTCCTGCGCTCGCGGCGGGCTGTCCGATGGTGCTCAAGCCGGCCGAGGCGACGCCGTTTTCCGCATTGGCGCTGGCGGTGCTGGCCGAACGTGCAGGCGTGCCGGCCGGCGTATTGAACGTCGTCACCGGTTCATCCAAGGTGATCGGCGCCGAGATGACGGGCAACCCCATCGTGCGCAAGCTGAGCTTCACCGGCTCGACCGCAGTCGGTAAGCTGCTGATGGAGCAATGCGCGGCGACCATCAAGAAGATCTCGCTGGAACTGGGGGGCAATGCGCCCTTCATCGTGTTCGACGATGCCGATCTCGACGCGGCGGTAGAAGGCGCGATCGCCTCCAAGTTCCGCAATACCGGACAAACCTGCGTCTGCGCCAATCGCATCTACGTACAAGACGGCGTCTACAACCAGTTTGCCGACAAGCTGGTCGCCGCCGTGGCGAAGCTGAAGGTCGGCAACGGTCTCGACAGCGGCGTCACGCAAGGTCCACTGATCGACGAGAAAGCAGTACAAAAGGTCGAACAGCATATCGCCGACGCCCAAGCCAAGGGTGGGCGCGTGCTGTTGGGTGGCAAGCGCCATGCGCTGGGACACGGGTTCTTCGAGCCGACCGTGATCGCCAACGTCACCGCCGACATGAAGATCGCGCGCGAAGAAACCTTCGGTCCGATGGCGCCGCTGTTCCGTTTCAAGACGGATGATGAGGTGCTGGCGCAAGCCAACGATACCGAGTTCGGACTGGCCAGCTATTTCTATTCGCGCGATATCGGCCGCATCTGGCGTGTCGCCGAAGCACTGGAAAGCGGCATCGTCGGCATCAATACCGGCCTGATCTCCAACGAAGTCGCCCCGTTCGGCGGCGTCAAGCAATCGGGCATGGGACGCGAGGGATCGCACTACGGCATCGACGACTACCTGGTCATCAAGTATTTGTGCATGGGGGGAATCTGATTCAGCCCGGTCGCCGGAACGTCTTGCGCTCTGCTTCCACCGTCTTGCGGCAGGCGCAGCCGGTCAGGTGATCGTTGACCAGGCCCATCGCCTGCATGAAGGCATAAATCGTGGTCGGACCGACGAAGGTCCAGCCGCGTTTCTTGAGTGCTTTCGACAACGCCACCGAGGCTTCCGAGGTGGAATTGGCCTGCCAATAGTCGAGCGTGAGCACCTTGGGGCGGTCTTTTGCGGCGGGTTCGAATTGCCAGAACCAGGCCGCCAGCGAACCGGCTTCGTCGACCAGTTCGGTGGCGCGGCGGGCGTTGTTGATGGCCGAGACGATCTTGGCGCGGTTGCGGATGATGCCGGCGTCGCCGAGCAGGCGTTCGATGTCGTGCTCGGTATAGCGCGCCACCTTGTAGAAATCGAAGCCGTCAAAGGCGGCGCGGAAATTCTCGCGCTTGCGCAGGATGGTGATCCACGCCAGGCCCGACTGGAATCCTTCCAAGCAAATCTTTTCAAACAGGCGCACATCGTCGGCCACCGGCCTGCCCCATTCGCCGCCATGGTATTCGGGCATGGCCGCATGCCAGGCGCAATACATCTTGCCGTCCTCCGCCGTGATCAGTCCTGGTACGTCGTTGCTGGTCGTTGTTGTCATGTCGATAATAGGAATGCACACGCAAGCCGCTATGATGCGGCAAAGCAAGCCGGCGCGCACGGCGCTTCTTGCTATGCAAAAAAATATCTGCAGGACGAGGGAATAAGCCTGCCGCCCGTACGTCTTACTGTGCATGAACGACATGACGCGGTTGACCGCCACTTACGCATGAGCAAGGATTTCAACGATAACGATTTGCGCGAACTGCTGCCCCGGCTGCGGCGTTTTGCGCTGTCGCTGACGCGCCATGAAAACAGCGCCGACGACCTGGTGCAATCCTGCCTGGAGCGGGCGCTCTCGTACGGCGACCGGCGTCGTGACGACGGCGATTTGCGGGCCTGGCTGTTCCAGATCATGTATCGCCGCTTCGTCGACGGCCAGCGCCGCGCCAAACGCTACGCCGGCCTGCTGTCGCTGTTCGCCGGCCGCGAAGAAGAACTCGCCCCCTCCGCGGAAGACGTCGCCATGTCGCGTGCCGCGCTGAAGGATTTCGGCAAGCTGCCGGCCGAACAGCGCGCGCTGCTGGTGCTGGTGTCGGTCGAAGGACTCAGCTATCAAGAAGCCGCCGACGCCCTCGACATCCCGCTGGGCACCGTGATGTCGCGCCTGTCGCGCGCCCGCAAAGCGCTGCGCGCCTTGAATGAAGGCCAGCCCGCCACTCCTTCCCTACGGATTTTGAAATGAACGCCTTCTCCCCCTCCGAACACGATCTGCATGCGTATGCCGACGGCCAGGTCGACGAGACGCTGCGCCGCCAGATCGAGACCTATCTCGAATCCCATCCGGAAGCCGCACGCGAAGTCGAACTGCTGCGCCAGGAAAGCCAGCGCCTGCGCGCCGCGCTCGACAACGTCCCTGCCACGGAGACGCCGGCGCGCCTCGACCCGTTCCGCATCCGCCGTGAATTGCGTGCACGCTCGCAACGACGCATGGCGGTCGCCGCCTCGCTGGTGCTGACGCTGAGCCTGGGTACGCTGGGCGGCTGGCAATTGCGCGACATGTCGATGCGCAAGACTTACCTGCCGATGGCCGACGCCACCCAGGCTTATCGCCTGTTCGCAGTCGGCGACATGGCGCAAAAGGCAGACATGAAGACCGACCAGCCGGCGCAACTGCAGTCCTGGCTCAACCATCACTTCGTCCAGGCCGCGCCGATGCCGGACTTCAGCGCTTACGGTTTCCGTCCCGTCGGCGGACGCCTGATGGCCAGCGACAAGGGGGCCGCCGCAATGGTGATGTACCAGAACGACCAGGGCCAGGCCATCGTGTATTACGTGCGTCCGCCCGGAGAACTGTTCAACTTCGGCACCGGCAACCGCAAGGACGGCAACCTTCTGACGCAGTACTGGCGCCAGGGGCGTTACTTCTACGCCGTCGTCAGCCCGGCCGACTCGCCGTCGACGCTGCCGCTGCAACGTGCGGTCGAGCCGGACCGGCCGCAGTCCTGACCTGATTTCCCCGTTGTAGAAAACAACCGCTGACCGGAGCGGATGGAGACGTGCGTCCTGCTTTCGCAGGGCAGCGACACGTCGCATGAATTCGCCGCTCGCCTTTGACCATTTACACCCCCCCCACCACCGAGGAACACACCATGATCAACAAACGCAACTTCATCCGCACTACCCTGGCCGCTGCCGCCGCCCTTTTGCTCGCCCACGGCGCCATGGCACAGGAAATCAAACCGGTCTCCGGCCCGATCAAAAACGTCGTGCTGGTGCACGGCGCCTACGCTGACGGATCGAGCTGGTCGGAAGTCATCGTGCGTCTGCAAAAGGCAGGCCTGCACGTGACCTCGGTCCAGAACCCGCTGTCGTCGCTGGCTGACGACGTCGACGCCACGCGCCGCATCCTCGCGCTGCAAGACGGCCCGACCATCCTGGTCGGCCATTCCTGGGGCGGCACCGTGATCAGCGAAGCCGGCGTCGATCCTAAGGTCGTCGGTCTGGTGTACGTGGCGGCGCGGGCGCCGGATGCGGGTGAAGACTACGCGGCATTGGCCGCTACCTTCCCTCCGGCACCGGCCGGCGCGGGACTGGTCAAGTCGGGCGGCTATGCGCAACTGAATGAAGAGGCTTTCGTGCGCGATTTTGCCGGCGACATCGATCCGGTCCGTGCCAAGGCAATGTACGCCGTGCAAGGCCGCGTCGCGGAGACGCTGTTTGCCTCGCGCACCACGCAGGCGGCATGGCGCAGCAAGCCGACCTGGTATGCGGTATCGACCAACGACCGCACCACGTCGCCGCAGCTGGAGCGCTTCCTGGCGCAGCGCATGAAGGCAAAGACCATCGAGATCGCCTCGAGCCACGTGTCGATGCTGTCGCACCCGGATGAAATAACCAACCTGATCCTGGACGCGGCCGGCCAGAAGCATTAAGCCGGACGCCGGCTCAGGCCGTGACGGCCTCTTGAAGTAGCTGCAGAAACGCCGGCGAACGACTCTGTTCATGCCGGCCCGGGTCGGCGATCGCATACACCGTGCGGATCGCCGGTCCGTCCATCGCGAAGCTGAGCGCGAGCGCAATTTTTCCGTGCTGCAAAAATGTCGCGCCCCATCCGCCGTTGATGCCGGCGCATTCGATTCGCATCTCGGACAGCGTCATCGACATGACGCCGCTGATAAAGCTGCTCGCCGCCTGCGTACCGATCCCGCCAATACCACCATTGCCCACCACCACGGCATCCGGCGCCAGCAACTGCAGCATGGCCTGCTTGTCCTGGCGACAGATCGCCGCCACAAACTCTTGCGCCGTCTCGCGGCACACCTGTTCGTCCGCAATCCGGCGTACCCGGTCCGACTGCACGCGCTCCTTCGCCCTGCGCACCAGTTGCCGGCAATGCACGGGCGTCTTGTCCAGCGTGCGTGCGATTTCCTCGTACTGGCAATCGAACACTTCGTGCAGCAGCAAGGCGGCCCGCTCATCCGGACTCAGGCGTTCCAGCATCAGCAGCACGCCATATGACAGGTCCGACAGCATCGACACCGCGTCTTCGGCCGACGGCGCGCACGCGTCCATCCACGGCTCCGGCAGCCAGGGCACGGCGGTGGCGGCGCGTTCATGCTGCAGATGCCGCAGGCGGTCTATCGCCAGCCGCGTGGCGACCGTGGTCAGCCAGGCCACCGGCGTTTTCAGCGGCAGGTCCTGCGCTTCGTGCCAACGGATCCAGGTTTCCTGGACGACGTCTTCCGCCTCGGCCACGCTACCGAGCATGCGGTAGGCGATCGACAGCAGCCGCCGCCGTGCGGCTTCGAACGTGGCGGTGGCGCTGATCGGGTTTCTTGTCATGTGGTTTCTCCATGTGGGCAGCGCCGGGCGACTGCTCTTCGTTGACGTCCGGGCCGGCCAAAACGTGACAGCGTGTGAAAAATATTTTCATGCCGTCACACGCGGCCGGCGGCAACCGTCATGTCCTTACATCAACATTTCACGAAAAAGGACACGCCATGCCTGCATTTTCCCCTCGCGCCCTGGACCTGGTCCCCACCGTCGTCGAGCAATCGGGACGTTCGGAACGCGCCTACGACATCTACTCAAGGCTGCTGCGCGAGCGCATCATCTTCCTGGTCGGGCCGGTCACCGACCAGTCTGCGAACCTGATCGTGGCGCAGTTGCTGTTCCTCGAGTCCGAAGATCCCGACAAGGATATTTCGCTGTATATCAATTCACCCGGCGGCGTGGTCTATGCCGGGCTGGCGATCTACGACACCATGCAATTCATCCGGCCGCAGGTGTCGACCTTGTGCACCGGCTTCGCGGCCAGCATGGGCGCTATCCTGCTGGCGGCCGGCGCGCCCGGCAAGCGGCTGGCCTTGCCCAACGCCCGCATTATGGTGCACCAGCCGTCCGGCGGTTCACAGGGAAGCGCAACCGACGTCGAAATCCAGGCGCGCGAAATCCTCTACCTGCGCGAACGCCTCAACGGCATCCTGGCCCGTCACACCCGCCAGCCGATAGAACGCATCGCCGGCGACCTCGAACGCGACAACTTCATGTCATCCGAACGCGCCAGGGAATACGGCCTGATCGACGAAGTCGTGTCGCACAAGACGCGCCCGGACTGAGCGCCTGTTCACTCGGCAAAGCCGTCGGTGGCACGGATCAGCTGATCAAGGATGCCCGGCTCGTTGTACGCGTGGCCGGCGCTGCCCACCAGGTGCAAGGTCGCATCCGGCCAGGCCTTGTGCAGGTCCCATGCCGACTTCGCCGGCGTGACGATGTCATAGCGGCCCTGCACGATCACGCCCGGAATGCCCTTGAGGCGCCCCGCATTGGCCAGCAGCTGGCCTTCTTCCATGAAGCCGTGGTGAACGAAGTAATGGTTCTCGATGCGCGCGAACGCCAGCGCAAAGTGCGGGTCGCTGAAGCCGGCGATCATGCCGTCATCCGGCACCAGCGTCACGGTGCTGGCTTCCCAGCGGCTCCAGGTCCGCGCCGCTTCCAGCCTGGCGGCTTCGTCGTCGCCGACCAGCCGTTTGCGGTAGGCGCTCATCAGATCGCCGCGCTCGGCTTCCGGAATCGGCGCCAGGAACTCGTCCCAGCGGTCCGGCGCCAGCCATGAGGCGCCTTCCTGGTAATACCACTCCAACTCCGCTTGACGCAGCAGGAAGATGCCGCGCAGCACCAGCTCGCTGACGCGCTCGGGATGCGTCTCGGCGTAGGCCAGCGCCAAGGTGCTGCCCCATGAACCGCCGAACACCTGCCACTTGTCGACGCCCAGCAGCACGCGCAGGCGTTCGATATCGGCCACCAGGTCCCAGGTGGTGTTGGCGTCCAGATTGGCATGTGGCTGCGAGCGGCCGCAACCGCGCTGATCGAACAGCACGATGCGATATTTCTCGGGATTGAAGAGTTGCCGATGCGAAGGACCGCAACCGCCGCCCGGACCGCCGTGCAGGAACACCACCGGCTTGCCTTTGGGATTGCCGCAGGTTTCCCAATACACGCTATGGCCGTCGCCGACGTCGAGCATGCCGCTCTCATACGGCGCGATGGGCGGGTACAGCGTGCGCAATGCGGTGTTGTCGATGTTGTCGGTATCGCCGGCGTTGCTGCTGCTGATATTGCCGATATTGCTCATTGTGTGGATTTCCTTGAGGTCGGATGGAAAGCGGGAAGAGTTTCAGGTCGCGGCAAAATAGCCCGACAGTTTGGCCAGGTCGACATTGCCGCCGCTGACGATGACGCCGATGCGTTTGCCCTTGAGCTGGTCCTTCATCTTGCGCACGGCGGCGAAGCTGAGGCAGCCGGTAGGCTCGACGATCATCTTCATGCGCTCCGCATAGAAACGCATGCACGCCACCAGCTCGTCGTCGCTGACGGTCAGGATGCCGGTCACGTCGCGGCGGATGATCTCGAACGTGTAATGACCGAGATGCTGGGTCTGGGCGCCGTCGGCGATGGTCTTCGGCGTGTCGATGTGGATGATCTTGCCGGCACGCAAGGATTGCAGCGCGTCGTCGCCGGCTTCCGGCTCGACGCCATAGGTCTGGCAATCGGGCGACAAGGCCTTGGCAGCCAGCAAGGAGCCCGACAGCAGCCCGCCGCCACCGAGGCAGACGAACAGCGCATCCAGCGGTCCGGTTTCCTCGATCAGTTCCTTGACGGCGGTGCCCTGTCCGCTGATCACGTCGGGATGATCGTAGGGCGGAATCATGGTCAGGCCGTGCTTCTCCGCCAGCGCGGCGCAAATCTCTTCGCGGTTTTCGGTATAGCGGTTGAAACGTACCACCTTGCCGCCGTATCCGCGCGTGGCGGCCACCTTGGCTTCGGGCGCGTCTTCCGGCATCACGATGGTGGCCGGCATGCCGAGCTGGTGCGCCGCCAGCGCAATTGCCTGTGCATGGTTGCCCGATGAAAACGTGACCACGCCGTCGTTGCGCTGCTCCGGCGTGAAGCGCATCAGCGCATTCATGGCGCCGCGGAACTTGAACGCGCCCATGCGCTGGAAATTTTCACACTTGAAGAAAACCTGCCCGCCGATCTCGGCGTCGGCCGTACGCGAAGTCAGCACCGGCGTCTTGTTCGCATGACCGGCGATGCGGCCGGCGGCGGCGACAACGTCGCTGTAATCGGGAAGCTCAGGCATGTTCTCTCCATAAGTGGCTGGGCGGGTACGGGATATGTTGCTCTTCAGATAGTAAAACATTTTCAGCAACGCGACCGCGCCCTGCTCCGCGCCGCGTCAGCGTCCGTTCAGGAAAATCCCGATACAAGCATGGCGCAGCCCCGCGTACCATCCGCTCACAGTCTCGCTACATCCCCGTTTGTCCGCCTTGCAAAGCAAAGGATTGCATCCATGAAAACCCGTCAATGCGAAAGCGTTTCCGCTGCCCGCAGCAACGGCGGCATGCAGCACCGGCGGCCGCCCAAACTGCGGCTCAAACCGATATCGGTCCCGGTCGGCAAACGCCTCGGCGACGATCGCTTCCAGGCCATCGTTCGATCTTCGGGCGACGCCATCATCGGCAAGACCCTCAACGGCATCGTGACCAGCTGGAATGAAGGCGCCGAACGCCTTTTCGGCTATACCGAAAAGGAAATGCTTGGCCTCCAGATGCTGCGCCTGTTCCCGATCGAGCGCCTGGACGAAGAGTATTACATCCTCGAACGCATCCTCAACGGCGAGCAGGTCGCGCCGTTTGAAACCATACGCATTCACAAGGACGGTTCGAAAGTGCCTGTGTCGGTATCCATTTCGCCGGTGTGCGACGAAGACGGCAATGTCGTCGGCACCTCCAAGATCGCCCGCAACATCAGCAAACAACTCAGGCTGGAAGGCGCTGCGGAACAGTTTCGCGCACTGGTCGACAGTTCCGACGATGCCATCATCTCGAAAACCATGCACGGCCGCATCAGCAGCTGGAACCGCGCCGCCGAGACCATCTTCGGCTACACCGAGGCAGAAATGCTGGGCCAACCCATGCTGCGCCTGTTCCCGGCAGAACGCCTTGAGGAAGAGGCTTTCATCCTCAACAAAATCCTGGCCGGAGAAAAGGTCGAACACTTCGAAACCGTGCGCATCCACAAAGACGGCAAACGCATCCATGTGTCGGCGACCATCTCGCCGATCCGCGATCGGGAAGGCAATATCGTCGGCGCGTCCAGTATTGCGCGCGACATCACCATGCTGCGCCGCCAGCAGGAAGAACTCGAACACCTGGCGCATTTCGATGCGCTCACCGACCTGCCCAACCGGCTGCTACTGTCGGACCGTCTGCGGCAGGCTATCGCGCTCAGCAAACGCAGCGGCAAGCCGCTCGCCGTGCTGTACCTGGACCTCGACGGTTTCAAGCTGATCAACGACCTGCATGGCCATGACGTCGGCGACGCGCTGCTGGTGGCGATATCCGAACGCATCGTCGGCACCTTGCGCGACACCGACACGCTGGCCCGGATCGGCGGCGACGAGTTCGTCGCGGTGCTGGTCGACATCGACAGCAATGCCAAGCTCAAACGCTTGCTCGAACGCATTCTCAAGGCCTGCGCCATCCCGGTCCAGATCGGCGACAAGCATCTGGAAGTGACGGCCAGCATCGGCGTGACGACCTATCCCTATGACGACGTCAGCGAAGACCAGCTGATGCGCCACGCCGACCTCGCCATGTACGAGGCCAAACAGGCCGGCAAGAATCGCTACCATCTGTTTGACGCACCCCGCGAAGCCGAAGGCAAGAGCCGTCACGTCTACGTCCGGCGCCTGGCCGAAGCGCTGGAGAACAATGAACTGGTGCTGCACTACCAGCCCAAGGTGAACATGAAAACCCGCACCGTGGTCGGCGTCGAAGCGCTGCTGCGCTGGCAGCATCCGGAGCGCGGCCTGCTGGCGCCGGCGCTGTTCCTGCCGCTGATCGAAGGACATCATCTCAACGAAGACATCGGCATCTGGGTGGCCTCCAATGCACTGGCGCAGATGGAGCAATGGCGGCAAGCCGGCATCCGCATGCCGGTCAGCATCAACCTGGCGCCGAACCAGTTGCAGGACGCGCGCTTTCCGGCAGTAGTGCAGGAATTGCTGGCTTGCTATCCGCACATCGCGCCCTGCGACCTGGAGCTCGAGATCCTCGAAACCAGCGCCATGCATGACATCGAAGCGGTCTCGCGCGTGATGCAATCATGCCGCGAGCTCGGCGTGCAGTTTTCGATCGACGACTTCGGCACCGGCTATTCGTCGCTGACCTATCTCAAGCGCTTGCCGGCCTGCACGCTGAAGATCGACCAGAGCTTCGTGCGCGACATGCTGAGCGATCATGAAGATCTCGCCATCGTGCGCGGCGTGATCGGCCTGGCCAAGGCGTTCGGACGCAAGGTCATCGCCGAAGGCGTCGAGAGCGAGCAGCACGCCGTCAAGCTGCTCAAGATGGGTTGCGAACTGGCGCAAGGCTACGGCATCGCGCGTCCGATGCAGGCCGACGCATTGGCCGGATGGCTGGGCGAATGGGAGGCCACGGCAAAGCGTGGCTGAAATACCAATTCCCGGCGTAGGACAAACACTGAATCCCCGGTAAGAAAGTTTGCTGCGCCTGCCGCAAACGCCACTTTTCTCTCATTTCTTCGTAACATAGCAGGCGAAGACATCCCTCTGCCGCTTGCACTCTTGTCCATGCATGTGCTCGCCGGAGACCGATTCCTCGGGTCGGAAGATTCACCAGAACGCATTTCATCAGTAGGCGTGAGATGCGTTCTTCCCAAAATCCAAAAAAAGCGCTTCACCATGGTGAATACAGAGGCTGCACATGAAGCTTGACGCCGCATCGAAGCAGTACAGTTTCCTCCAGGGTCCGGGGACCATGGGACGACTGATACTGGAGCATGACTGGTCCGACACCCCGCTCGGGCCCATCGACAACTGGCCGCAAAGCCTGAAGACCTCGATCAGCCTGATGATCAATTCGCGCCAGCCCATGTGGCTGGGCTGGGGCGAAGACATCACCTTTTTCTACAACGACGCCTACATTGCCGTACTCAGCGAATCCAAGCATCCTTCAGCGCTGGGGCGCCCCGCTGCCGAAGTCTGGGCGGAAATCTGGGATATCTGCGGACCGCTGGCGGACAAGGTGTTCCAGCACGCCGAAGCGACTCTGGCGGACGATATCCGGCTGTTCATGAATCGCGAATACGGCCTCGAGGAAAACTACTTTTCCTTCTCCTACAGCCCGATCCGCGACGAGTCCGGCAAGGTCGGCGGCCTGTTCTGCACCAACGCGGAAATGACTTCCAAGCACCTCAATGCCCGTCGCCTGCGCACGCTGTCCGACCTCGCGCGGGGCGCGCTGGTCGAGCGGACCACCGCAGGCGCCTGCGCCGCCGCGGCCGCAATCCTGGCCGACAATCCCGACGATATCCCGTTCGCCCTGTTGTACCTGACCGATTGCAGCCGTCGCCAGGTGCTGCTGGAACAGCGCGTGCGCGTGGCACCGCTCGATCCGGTTGCCCCTGCGGGCGTGGTTGTCGGCGCCGCTGATGCTGATGCCGGCACGGCAACCTCCTTCTGGCCGTTCGAGCAAACGCTCGGCGCCCACGGCAAGACCCTGGTCGACATCAGCGCGGTCGATACGCTGCCGCCGGGACTGGCCGACCAGCATCTGCGGCAGGCGGTGATGCTGCCGCTGCAGACGCCGGGACTGGAACATCCGATCGGCGTACTGATCTGCGGCGTCAATCCGACTCGCCAGCTGGATGAGGATTACCAGACCTTTTTCGATTTGCTGGCGGGCCAGATCGGCATCGCCATCCAGAACGCCCGCTCCGCCGAAGCGGAAAAACAGCGCGCCGACCTGCTGGCCGAACTGGATCAGGCCAAAACCACCTTCTTCAGCAACGTCAGCCACGAATTCCGCACGCCGCTAACACTGATGCTGGGCCCGCTGAACGACATGCTGGCCGACAAGGAACACAGCCTGCCTGCAGCGCAGCAGGAGCGCGCCGAAATGCTCCGCCGCAATGCCCTGCGCCTGCAACGGCTGGTGAATACCCTGCTCGATTTTTCGCGCACCCAGGCCGGCCGCACGCAGGCCTCTTATGTGCAGATCGACCTGGCGGCATTCACGGCCGACCTCGCCAGCACCTTCCGCTCGACCATCGAAGGCGCAGGACTGAGGTTCGAGGTGGATTGCCCGCCCTTGAGCGAAGCGACCTGGGTCGATCCGGGCATGTGGGAAAAAATCGTCCTCAACCTGCTCTCCAACGCCTTCAAGTTCACCTTCGCCGGCAAGATCGGCATTCGCCTGCGCGGTCACGGCGACCACGTCAGCCTGACCGTCAGCGACACCGGCGTCGGCATCGCCCGTGAACAGTTGCCGCTGGTGTTCAAGCGTTTCCATCGCGTCGAAGGTTCGCAGTCGCGCACCCATGAAGGCTCCGGCATCGGCCTGGCACTGGTGCGCGATCTCGTCACGCTGCAGGGCGGCGCCATCGGTGTCGACAGCGATCTGGACCAGGGATCGTCGTTCACGCTGACGATTCCGGCCGGGCGCGATCATCTGCCGTCCGAGCGCGTGGTCGACTCCGCCGACCCGGTCAGCCTGAGTCCGCTGGCCGATGCCTATGCCGCCGAAGCGGATCGTTGGAGCGGTGCGAAAACGAACGTTGCCATCGAAGCCGAAGAGACGATCGGCGCCGACCGCATCCGCACCAATCCCCTGCCGTCGGCCGGCGCCCGCATCCTGGTCGCCGACGACAACGCCGACATGCGCGAATACCTGTGCAACCTGCTGCAATCGCATTGGCGCGTCGAGGCGGTCGGCAACGGCGCCGAGGCGCTGGAGTCGGTGCGCGCCAATCCGCCCGACCTGATCCTGTCCGACGTCATGATGCCGCAGCTCGACGGCTTCGGACTGCTGAATGCGCTGCGCAGCGAAGACGCCAGCAAGGACATTCCCTTTCTTCTGCTGTCGGCGCGTGCCGGCGAAGAGGCGCGGCTGGAAGGTATCGCCGCGGGTGCAGACGATTATCTGGTCAAGCCGTTTTCCAGCCGCGAGCTGATTACCAGGATCGAATCCATGCTGCTGCGTTCGCAGATCCGCGCCATGGAGAAACGCCATGCCGACCGCATGGCCACGATTTTCGCCCAGGCGCCGGTGGCCATCGCCATCACGCGCGGCCCCAATCACGTCTTCGAACTGGCCAATACGCCCTATCAGGAGCTGGTCGGCAACCGCCCCATCATCGGTCGCACCGTGCGCGAATCGCTGCCTGAACTGGAAGGCCAGGTGGTGCTCGAGCTGCTCGACAAAGTGTATCGTTCTGCCGAGCCCTACATCGGCCGGTCCCTGGGAGTGATGCTGCGGCGCAGCCCGGGGGCGGCGGAAGAACGCTTCTTCGATTTCGTCTATCAGCCGATGCTCAAGACCGACGGCAGCATTGAAGGCATTGCGGTAGTGGCCTTCGAAGTCACCGAGCTGACGCGCGCGCGCCAGGCGGCGGAAGTCGCCAACCGCACCAAGGATGAATTCCTCGCCATGCTCGGCCATGAACTGCGCAATCCCCTCACGCCGATTCTCACGGCGGTGCACCTGATGCGCCTGCGCGGCGGTGGCGGGATGGAAAAGGAATGCAGCGTGATCGAACGCCAGGCGCGCCACCTGGTGCGGCTGGTAGACGACTTGCTGGACGTCTCGCGGGTGGCGCAGGGCAAGATCAACCTGCAGAAGAAGAAACTCGAAATCGCCGACATCATCTCCAAGGCCGTCGAGACCGCGAGCCCGCTGCTGGAGGAGCGGCAGCACCGCCTCACCCTCAACGTGCCGGCACAAGGCCTGCACGTACACGCCGACCCGGAGCGCCTGACCCAGGTGCTCGCCAACCTGCTGACCAATGCCTGCAAGTACACCGAAAACCGCGGCCACATCAGCGTCGACGCCAGGCTCGACAACAACCAGATCGTGGTGGACGTACGTGACAACGGCATCGGCATTCGCCCGAATATGCTGCCGCACGTATTCGAAATGTTCGCCCAGGAAACCCAGGCGATCGATCGCGCCGGCGGCGGCCTCGGACTCGGCCTGGCGATCGTGCGCAGCCTGACGGAATTGCATGGAGGTTCAGTGCATGTATTTAGCGCCGGTCCGGGCGCGGGCAGCGTGTTCACGATCAAGCTGCCGGCCGTCCTCAGCGACGCCACGCCGATATTGCTGCCCTTGACTCCCGACAGCCTGCACGACCTGCAACCGGCGGAAAAAGGCTGCGCCATCCTGATCGTCGACGACAACCTGGACGCCGCGCAAATCCTCGGCGAACTCCTGACCATGCAAGGACATGAAATCCGCATCGCCTATGACGGACCGTCGGCGTTGGACATCGTCAAGGATTTCACGCCGCGCATCGCCCTGCTGGATATCGGCCTGCCCATCATGGACGGCTACGAAGTCGCCGGCCATCTGCGCGCCATGCCGCAACTGGACGGCATCCGGCTGATCGCGCTGACCGGATACGGCCAGGCAAGCGACAAGCTGCGCTCGCTGCAGGCCGGCTTCGATCATCACCTGGTCAAGCCGGTCGATATCGATGTCGTGGAAGAACTGATCCGCAGCACGCTGGCTGCGTCGGAAGCCGTTTCCGAGCCTGTGTCCGAAGCGCCCACCGAAGTTTCTGCCGGTATGCTCGGCAATCTGATCGCCGGCGCCGCGCCGGACGCCGAACCGGCCTGAACCGGCCTACGCTGGCAGCGCAGGATCAGTCACGGCGCTGTTTAGCGTTTTCGGCAGCTTGCATGGCGATGAATTCCTGGGCGTCGCTGATCGCGGCCAGCTCGGTCGCCCGGATTTCCAGGCAACTGTAGCTGGGCTGGTAGCCGCCATCCACGAGCACGATGCCCCGGTATTGCGAGGGCCCCAGACGCGCGATGCCGGCTTGCAGGGATGGGCTGGTAAGCTCCGGCAGGAATTCGCCGCCGGGCAGGTCGACAGGGATGCTCATGCTGACTCCTCTTCAGTAGGGAACAACGACAAAATCTTCTTGGTCAGGCGCTGCTTCGTACCGGCATAGTCATGCCAGGGATCGCGCTTGAGCGAGGCCAGCCGTTTCGGCACGGTGGCGACGTTGAAGCTGCCTGGCTGGGTCCGGGCGCTCAATTCCTCCCAGGTCAGCGGTACCGACACCGGTGCTCCCGGCCGCGCTCGCGGCGAATAGGCGGCGACGGTGGTGGCTCCTATCCCGTTACGCAGGTAATCGATGTAGATCTTGCCGTTGCGCGCCGCCTTCGCCATCTTTGCAGTGAAGTAATCCGGCAGCACTTCCGCCATGTGCGTGGCGAGGCTACGCGACCATTCCTTGACGACATCCCACTCCTGTTCCGGCACGATCGGCACGACCACATGCAAGCCCTTGCCGCCCGAGGTCTTGACGAAACTGCGCAAGCCGATTTCTTCAAGCAGGCCGCGCACCAGCCGGGCGCCGTCGACCACCTTGCTCCACGGGACGTCCGGCGCCGGATCGAGATCGAAGACGACGCGATCCGGCTGCGTCAGCTTACCCTCGCGCGAGCCCCAGGTATGCAGTTCCAATACGCCCATCTGGACGGTGGCGACCAGTCCGGCAACATCGTTGACCATCATGTAGTCGGCGCTGCCCTTGCCTTCCGGGACCTCGATCTTCTCCACGGCGTCAGGCGCTCCCTGGCCCAGATGGCGCTGGAAGAAGCACTTGCCGGCGCTGCCGTCGGGGCAGCGCACCATGGTCATCGGGCGTCGCTGCACGTGGGGCAGCAGCCAGTCGGCGATGCTGGCATAGTATTCGGCGAGATCGCGTTTGCTCAGGTGCGGATCGGTGAACAGCAACTTGTCGGGATGGGTGAGGCGCACGCCTGCGATAACGTCGCCTGCAGATCCGGACTTCGCGGATTTGCCGGATTTTCCTGATGCTGTCGGCGCATCAGGAGCATCAGGAACATCATGCGTAGCGTCCTTCCTCTCGCGCACGATGTCGCCGGCCTTCTTGTCCTCGCGCAGCGCCACGAACGCGCCGTGACGCAGGATGCCGGATTTGGTCCACTGCGCGAACTTCACCTCCGCCACCAGCTTCGGCGCCAGCCAGTGCACGCCGTGCGCCAGCCGGCCGCGCGGCGGATCCACGAAGGCCGGCTGATCGCGCTCCAGGGTTTTGAAGCGCTTGAGCAGTTGCGCCAGATTGCGGTCGTCGAAGCCGGTTCCGACGCGTCCGGCGTAGTGCAACTCCCCGGTCGCTGCGTCATGCACGCCCACCAGCAAAGCGCCGAAGCCGACTCGGCTGCCGGCCGGATCGGTATAGCCGGCGATGACGAATTCCTGGCGCAGCGCGCACTTGAGCTTGAGCCAGCTGCGGTCGCGCCGCCCCGCATAGGCGGCATCGATGCGCTTGACCACGGTACCCTCCATGCCGTGCAGGCAGGCGTGGCGATAGACTTCGGCGGCGTCGCCGACGATATGTTCGCTAAAACGGATCAGCCCGCTGCCGTCCACTCCCGGCACCACTTCGCGCAGCCGGCGCTTGCGCTCCAGCAGCGGCGTGTCGCGCAAGTCTTCGCCGTTGAGCCACAGCAAGTCGAACACGTACAGGGCCAGCGTTACCCCGTCATAGCCGGCCTGGTCCTGCAAGGCTTCGAAACTGATGCTGCCGTCCTCCAGCAATGCCACCACTTCCCCGTCGATCCAGGCTTCATCAACGTCAAGCGCGGCCAGCGCCTGGGTCAGTTGCGGCCAGCGCTTGCTCCAGTCGAGATGCTCGCGCGTAAAGATGCGCGCCTCGCCGCCCTCGATGCGGCACAACCCGCGATAGCCGTCGAACTTCATTTCGCTGAGCCATTCGTCGCCGTCGGGTGCATGTTCGGCCAGCGTCGCCAGCTGGACGTCGAGCTTGGCCGGCATGGCGGGGCGGTGTGCGTCCCGGCGGTTTTTCGGCGTTGTTTCAGCCGCCTTGGCTGCAGGTTTTACGGCCTTGGGAGGCGGTGCATCCGCCACGCTTTCCGGCCGCAAGCCGGTGATGTCGGCCTGTTTACCTTCGCGTGCGGCGTCGTCCTTTTCCTTGATCAACAGCCAGTTTTCCTTGCTCTTGCTGTCTTTTTCTGCGGGCTTGCCCATGCGCACCAGGTTCCAGCGCCCGTTCAGTTTGACGCCGCGCAGCTCGAATTCCAGGTGTCCTTTTTTCAAGCCGGCCACAGGATCGCCGATCGGCAGCCATTCCCCGCGATCCCACAGGACCACTTCGCCGGCGCCGTACTGGTGCTCGGGAATGCGGCCTTCAAAACTGCCGTAGTCGTAGGGATGGTCTTCCACGTGCACCGCCAGGCGCTTGTCGTGCGGGTCCAGGCTGGGACCTTTCGGCACCGCCCAGCTTTTGAGCACACCTCCCACTTCGAGGCGGAAGTCGTAGTGCAAAGCGCGGGCGTGATGGCGCTGAATGAAGTAGCTGAGCATTTTGCCGGACCGGCGCGTGGCCGGCGGCGGCTCGGGCGTGATCCTGAAATCACGCTTGGCGCGATAGCGGGCCAGGCTCATGCGCGCGCCCGCGTTGCCGATGCGGCCCTTGCCCGGGTCTTGGCGGCAGGCCTGGCGCCAACCTTGCTGCGGCTTTTGGCGGCGGACGCAGCCGGCTTCTTGCCCTTGCCATCGATGCTCTGCTTGAGCAAGGCCATCAGATCGATGACCTTGGCGCTGCTGCGCGGCTTGCTGTCGTCATCGGCTTCCGGCTCGGCGATCTCGTGGGTCTGGCGGCTCCTGATCTTCTTTTGCACCATCGCCAGGATGTCGTCGCGATAAGTGTCGCGCAGCGATTCCGGGTCCCACTCGCCCGACATGCTTTCCACCAGCGACTGCGCCATCTCGACTTCTTTCGCGCTGAGGCCGGCTTTCTTCGGATTGGCGTCGGGCACCGGCAAGTCGTCCGGCGCCCGCAGCTCGGCCGGGTAGCGCAAGGTGATCAGGTTGATGATGTCATCGAACGGCGTCAGCGCCGCGATGTGCTGGCGCGTGCGGATGACGATGCGCGCCAGCGCCACCTTGCCGCTCTTGCGCAGCGTCTCGCGCAGCAAGGCGTAGGCCTTGGCGCCGCTTTTCAGCGGCGCCAGGTAATACGGCTGTTCGTAGTAGGTGATCGGAATCTGCACGGCATCGACGAAAGATTCGATGTCGATGGTCTGGGTGGCTTCGACGTTGGCGCGCCGCAAGTCTTCATCCGACAGCAACACGTATTTGCCGTCTTCGTATTCGTAGCCTTTGACGATGTTGTCCCAGACCACTTCCTTGCCGGTTTTCTTGCTGATGCGCTTGTAGCCGACGGGGGACAGGTCCCGCTTGTCCAGCATGGTGAAGTCGAGCTCGTCATGCTTCTCGGCCGTGAACAGCTCGACCGGTATGTTGATCAGCCCGAAACTGATCGCGCCCTTCCATAGTGCTCGCCGCATGATGGATTCTCCCAATAGTGGGAAAAGTATCGCGCAAACCGGCTGCCGTTTCAGTCAGCAATCGGCTCAATGCCTTGTCAGACGGCCGCCGACGCGAACTTCAAATTGCACGCCTCCTGCTATTCCGGCGTCCCGATCAGCGCCAGCAACTGGTCGATCGGGGCCGGCTTGACCAGGTGATGGTCGAATCCGGCCTGCGCCGACCGCTCGCGATCGCCGGCCGAACCGTAACCGGTCAAGGCGATCAGCGTAGCGCCGTGAAAGCGTGGGTCGCGCCGTAGGATGCGCGCGATCGTATAGCCGTCCGTGCCGGGCAAACCGATGTCGAGCAGGATCGCATCCGGCACGAATTCGTTGGCGATGCGCAGCGCCGACTCGGCATCGACGGCCGTCTGCACCTTGTGGCCGTAGGATGACAGCAGCATGGCCATCATCTCGGCCGCATCCGGATTGTCGTCGACGATCAATACCTTGCGCACCGAAGCACCCGCTCCGTCGCCGGCAGCTTCGTCCTCCGGAACACGGTCCTGCCGCCCCGGCTTTTCTTGTTGCGGAAACGATGCTGCGCTATCGATTTGTATCCCCTTCCCCTTGATGGATCGCCCGTATTCTGGTGCCGCAGCACTATTTTTCGACGTAGTCCAGTTGGCGCCGCTGATTGCAAACGCAAGCAGCGAGTATCCTCATCGCCCACTTGTTTGAGGAGGTGCGCCAACCCCCTTTCTCTTGTAGGACAAACGGAAGCTCTCCTATGGCGCGGCCCTCGCCACTGCCGACAGGGTATCGCCGAAACCGCCGCGTGCGTGGCTGTTGATACGGCTGCTCGTCGTCACGCGGGGCGCGGCGCTCCAGGATATCCGCGCGCCGCAGGCAAGCAGCGCCTGCACCAGCGCCACATCCTCGCCGCACGTCAGTGCTGCAAAGCCGCCAGCCAGCCGGTATGCCGTCGCCGACACGCCCAGGTTGGCGCCGTGGATATGGCGATGCTGGTCCTGATCGAAATAGGTCGCCTGGAAGTGCCGCAGCAGAAACGGGGCGCGCTCGCCATGCACCGACCAGTCGTCCACCGCGATGGTGCCGCATACGGCATCGGCCGCGTCCTGTGCAGCAAGGGCAAGCTGGGTCGCCAGCCAGGCCGGCGCCACCACGCTGTCGGCGTCGGTAAACGCCAGCCAGCGCGCACCGGCCTGCAGCAGAGCAGCCGCACCTGCGGCCCGCGCCAGGCCGACATTGCGCGCGTCGATGCTGATGGATTCGACGTCCAGACCCTGCGCGATGTCGCCCGAGCCGTCGCTGCAGGCGTCCAGCACCGCCAGCACGCGCACCTCCTCGGCCGGCAGGCCCGGATGCGCAACTGCCAGCTGTATCGAGGCCAGGCAGGCGCGCAGATAGTCTTCTTCGTTATGAACGGGGATCACGACGCCGATCATGCCCGCTCCTCCAACTGTGCCACCGAGCGCGACTCCCGGCTCCAGACATCGAGCAGGAAATCGGCGTCTTCGTAGTGCGCACAGCGATGCAATCCCTTCAGCTTGTCAAAGCCGGCATGTACCTGCGCGGTGTCATGCAGGCGCTCCGCAAAGTCGTGCTTCCAGTGACAGGCCAGCAGCACGCCGTCCGCCGCCAGCGAAGCATCGGCCAGCGCAGGAAAGACGTCCAATACGCCCTGGTCGAGGTAGTAGCCGAATTCGCTCAGCACGATCAGATCGAAGGCCGGGCCCAGTTGTTCCGGCCACTCGTCTGGCAGCGCCATGCAGACGAAGCGTGCATCGCAAGTCGTTTCGTGCGCATCCGCGTCCGCGTACCTCCAGCGTTTTTGCGCGATCTCGACTGCCGTCGCGGAAAAGTCGCTGCACAGGAGCCGATCGCAGCGCCGACCCAGTTCCAGCGTCAGTTCACCGCTGCCGCAGGCCGGCTCGAACGCATGGCGAAAGCGCGGGCGCGGCAGCACGGCCGTGACCAATCCGCGCTTGCGCTGCTCGTACCAGTTGCCGGCGATGCGCCAGGGATCATCGCTCCGGTGATAGAGCGCGTCGAAATAATCTTGTGATTGTGAAGTGGCGCGCATGGCGTGGTATCCGTTCAGACAAAGTAAATCTCGAAATCCCGATGGAAATGTGCGAGCACTTCGGGCGGCAGGATGGCGGGATTGCCGGTCGAGTGATCCGGCTCCAGCTGGCTGCGGTAGCACTCCAGCGCGGCTTTCTTGCGCGCCTGCATGTCGTTGTCCAGCGTCAGCTTGCGTGCCCGCTGCCAGGGGATATCGGGATGCTCGGGAGTGCGCCAGTGCCACATCCAGATCGGGATTTCGATCAGGCGGCATCCGGTGGCGCGCGCCGCATCGCGGCTCGCCAGGCCGACCGCTTCATGGTCGGGATGGCCGTCGCGATGCCAACTGGCGAAGACGGTGTCGCCGCGCTGCAGATAAGCGCCGAGCAAGTCCTGCAACTTGCGCTGATGCTCGCCGACGCGACTGTCCGGAAGTTCGGCGCGCATGATCGAGATATCGGCAATGCCGAGCGCATGCAACGCCGCGCTGGTTTCGGCCGGACGCAGCTGCGACAGCAAGCCGCTGCTGAACGCCGACTCGCTGCCATGGCTGCGCTCGCCGTCGGACACCGCAATCAGCAACGTCTGGTGGCCGCTGCGCGCCAGATGCATCAACAGGCCGGCGCAGCCGAGCACTTCGTCGTCCGGATGCGGCGCGACAATGACCGCCCGGGAATCGGGCGAGACCAGCGTTTCAGGATGGACTTGCGCCACCTTGGCCAGGTGCGGGTCGTCGCGCCAGCGCGCTTCGTCGGTGGCCGGATTGTCAACCGCGCCATGATTTTCTTCCGTCACAGTCGCCATTCCTCTTCTCCCGCATCGTCGTCTTCACCGTGCCGCAGCGTCGATTGCGCGAGCGCAGCCAGGTCGCGTTCGGCGTGGCTCTGGCGCAGGAACACCGGCAAGTCCGCCATCATGCGCGCAACCCACGGATCGCGGCAGATCGGCGCGGCGCCGAGCGCGCGGCCCAACGCCTGCATGACCTCGACGGCAGCCTGCTCGGTCGCCAGCCGCACACGCATGGCCAGCCGATAACTATCCGCCGTCGGCGCCGCGTCGACGGCTTGTGCGGCAGCGCGCAATCCCGCCGCCGAGGCGCTCAGGGCCACATCGGCTCGCCCCAGGTGAGCCAATGCATGCGGGTCATCGCGCCCTGCCAGCTTGCCGCGCAAGTAACTTGCCAGCTGCGCAGCAGCGCCATGCCAGCATGCCGCGATTCCGGCGCCGCCCTGCCAGAAACCGGGCCGGTCGGTATAGAAATCGGGGCCGCCGACGGCGATGCCGCGTGCATTGTCAAAATGGACGTCGACGCTCATGGTCTCGGCCATGCCGACTGCGTGCCAGCCTTCGTCGGTGACCGTTACGCCGGCCTGATCGAGGTCGACTGCCGCGAGGCAAGGATGACCGTCGGGATTCCAGCCGCTGACGATGGCGTGGCTCAGCGCGTTGGCGCCGGAGCACCAGGCCTTGACGCCGTCGACGACGACGCGGCCCGGTTCTTCGGCGGAAACGGCGTGGATGTCGAGTCGCGCCTTGGGCGGTTCGGCGCACCACACGCCCCAGACGCTGAGCGGCGGCGCGATGTCGGCGCCGGCTTCGGCGAGGATGGCAAGCGCGTCGGTGTGGGCTTCATACAGTTTCGCCAGGTTGAGGTCATAGGCGGCCACGGTCGCCAGCGCGCGCCAGCGTTGCAGCGTTTGCCCCGACCCAGGCGTGCTGAGCCGGTCCAGTCCGGCATCGACCATCTCGCACAGCAGCCGGCCGGCGTCGGGACGCTCCGGCAATTCCGCTAGAAAACTGCGAATCGCCTCGACGTTGTCTTTGACGAATGTGTTCATCAAACCACCGGCGGATCGGTTTCGCGATCCAGTTCGCGCGGGCCGCCGACGGCCTGGATAAATTGCGCCAGCCCCTCGTCGAGTTGATCGGCCGACACGTTGATCAGCGAGAAGTCCGCGTCTCCGGTCGGCAGCACCGCCGGCAATCCGGCGCGGTCCAGCAAATCGGCGCCGGTGTCGATGACCAGAATCGGCTTGCAATGGCGATATTGGTCTTTGACGAACTCGACCGCCAGACCGTTTTCGCACAGGCTGGTGGTCGATGCTTCTCCCGGCGCAATGATCAGGGCGTCGTACAGCGCCGACGGCGCCGCTTCGATCGTGATGTCGGCCTGCCAGCCGCCGGCGGTTTTGCCCTCTGCGCCCTTGACGGCGCCAAGCGTGGGCGCCAGTACTCGCGGGACGGCGCCTTGCTGCAGCAAGACATCGCAGATTCTGGACAGCGCGGCGACGTCAACGCCGTCCGTCGTCAAGATGGCGATGCGACGGGTGCGAATGCTGCCGTCGCCCGGATACGCAGTCAGCGACAGCGCCGGCGACGGCGCATATGCCGGCCGCACCACCGGGCCGATCTCCGGCGCCGGATCGGGCACCGCGAAACCGAGACCTTCGGCCACGCTCCCGGCCAGAAATTCATCGACATTGGCCAGCAGCGACACCACGCGCTCGCGGATTGCCGGCGTCTGCACGCGCGTCAGTTCGAACCGGAAGGCCTTGATGATGTGGCGCTGCTCAGCGGTGGACTGGCTGTTCCAGAACATTCTGGCCTGGGCGTAGTGTTCGGCGAATTTCTCCGGCTTGGCGCGTACCTTGTCGCCTTCCACCGGCTGAGGAAAACTGGTGAAGCCGGCGGAACCGGCCTGGAACGGACAGCCGCCGCCCAGTGAATTGGGCTCATAGGACACGCGGCCGCGATGCACGGCCTGGCGATGCATGCCGTCGCGCTGATTATTGTGCACCGGCGCCAGCGGCGCATTGATCGGCAGCTCGTGGAAGTTGACTCCGCCGAGCCGGCTGATCTGGGTGTCGAGATAGGAATGGATGCGCCCTTGCAGCAACGGATCGTTGCTGAAGTCGATGCCCGGCACGATATGCGCGGTACAGAAAGCGATCTGTTCGGTCTCGGCGAAGAAATTGTCGGGGTTGCGGTTGAGCACCATCTTGCCGACCGGCGTGAGCGGCACCAGCTCTTCCGGCACCAGCTTGGTCGGGTCGAGCACGTCGAAGTCGAAACCCTCGGCCTGTTCTTCCGAGAATACCTGCAGGCTCAACTCCCATTCGGGCGCATGGCCGGACTCGATCGCCTCCCACAGATCGCGGCGATGAAAATCGGGGTCGGCGCCGCCGATCTTGACCGCCTCATCCCACGCCAGCGCATGCGTTCCGGCGAGCGGCGTCCAGTGGAATTTGCAAAACGCCGACTCGCCGGCGGCGTTGACCAGGCGGAAGGTATGCACGCCGAAGCCCTGCATCATGCGATAGCTGCGCGGAATGGCGCGGTCCGACATCTGCCAGAGCAGCATGTGCGTCGACTCCGGCATCAGCGAGACGAAATCCCAGAAAGTGTCATGCGCACTGGACGCTTGCGGCATGCCGAAATGCGGCTCCGGCTTGAGCGCGTGCACCAGATCGGGAAACTTCATCGCATCCTGGATGAAGAACACCGGGATGTTGTTGCCGACCAGATCCCAGTTGCCTTCATCGGTGTAGAACTTGACGGCGAAGCCGCGTACGTCGCGTACGGTGTCGGCCGAACCGGCGCCGCCGGCCACCGTCGAGAAACGCGCGAACACCGGCGTGCGTTTGCCGTCGCCGGCGAACGGCGCGGCGCGGGTCAGCGCGCTGAGGTCCTTGTAGCATTCGAAATAACCATGCGCGCCGGAACCGCGTGCATGCACCACGCGCTCGGGAATGCGCTCGTGGTCGAAGTGGGTGATCTTTTCGCGCAGGATGAAATCTTCCAGCGCGGTCGGTCCGCGCACGCCGGCTTTCAGCGAATTCTGGTTGTCGGCAACGGCGACGCCCTGGTTGGTGGTCAGGGCCTGCCTGCCGGAGTCGACGCGGACGCGGTCGAGATTGCCGCCCACGGCGTTGTAGCCGGGCGTGGCGGCGCCGCCGGTCTTGTCCGAAACGATGGCTTCGCTGACGGTGCCTGCGGTGGCCTGGGGTGAAGCGGGCGCGGCGATCGTGCCGGCATCGGGGATGTGCGGCGTGTCGTCGCCGGGACGAAGGAATTCGTCCGGCTTGGAAGCGTTATGCGTAATGGCGGCGGCCAGGTCGGCCCCTCCGACGATTTTTTTCAACAAGTCCGCCGGCAACACTTTCTTGCCGCTGTCGGGACCGACGACGGCTGCGCCCGACATGGTGCCGAGCACCGATCCTGCCGCTTCATTGCCGTTGTTGCCTGCGTTGCCTGATTTCTTTCCTGCCATGATGAAAACCTCTTTCTCTGTTTACGTATGCAGCCGAACCACAGCGCATGCACACCATAAAGACGCGCCACTACGCCAACCAAGGACGAGCCTAGCGAGAAAGCAATGCGGGCGACATAAGCGGACGTCTTGTTCGGGCGTCAGATTTGTTGAAGGCGGCGGAGGGAAATGGAGAAATAGGGAAACGGGGAAACGGCGCAGCAGGCACAAACTGCGGACAAACTCAGAACAGCACGCCCTGGCGCTCATCTGCAAGGGCGCTGCGGGGAGATTTCTTTCCGGCCGGCTTGCGCGGAGGACGCGGCGTTTCGAGTGGGGCTTTCTGGTCTTGCAGCCAGCGCGCCAACATATCGATGACGTGTTGCGTCTGCAGCGTCGTGAGGGCTGCACCCATGCCGATGCCGTGCCATTTCTCCAGACAGGAGCGGCAACAGGTCGCGGTTGCATGCTGCGCCACGAACACCGGATGGCCGCGAAACGGCGTCTGCTTGCCATCCTTGTCGGGATGCGCCGGCGCCAGGCGCGTGGCGATGAAGCTCTCGGCATGCTGCAATACTTCTTCCAGCCCATGTTCCTGCAGGTAGCGGTACTCGGGCGGCTTCAGCGTGAAGCGCCTGCGGAAGGCGGAGTGCTGCAGGCGGTCGACAATCAGGTCTGGTGGAAACATGGCGTCGGGATGGAGTGGGCGACACTTGATCGTAACGCACTGGCTTGCTGCAATACAGCAGCGGAATGCCGATTGCGTTGTGGGACGATGCCTACCTGCCCTGCTTGCCGGGCTGCATGCACGGCTTCCTACGCAACAACAAGCCGCACGCCGACATTCTCCCGGCAGCCGGATTGTTACGCTGTCGTCGGCATCATTCCCGTCTCGACATCATGACATCACGACATCCGGCCGGCACGATACAACAATGACAATGACAAAATCCAAATCCACCCCCACCACCTGGCTCAAGCGGCTCGGTCCCGGCCTCATTACCGGCGCGGCGGACGACGATCCCAGCGGCATCGCAACCTATTCGCAGGCCGGTGCGCAATTCGGTTTCAATACCCTGTGGACGGTGCTGCTGACTTATCCGCTGATGGTCGGCATCCAGATCGTCAGCGCCCGCATCGGCGCTTTCAGCGGCCATGGACTGGCGACCAACATCGGCCGCCACTTCCCGCGCTGGATGCTGCACGGCATCGTGATCCTGCTGCTGCTGGCCAACGTCATCAACATCGCTGCCGATCTGGTGGCCATGGGCGACGCCGTTACGCTGGTGTTCGGCGGGCCGCATCATCTCTATGCGCTGGCATTGGGGATGACGTCCCTGGTGCTGCAGGTGTGGATCCCGTATCAGCGCTACGTCAACGTGCTGAAGTGGCTGACGCTGACACTGTTTGCGTATGTCGGCACGGTATTTGCGCTGCATATCGACTGGAGCGAAGTCTGGAGCCGCACGTTTTTCCCGCACATCACCCTGAGTCGCGACTACGTGACGATGATCGTCGCCATCTTCGGCACCACCATCAGTCCTTACCTGTTCTTCTGGCAAGCCTCGCAGGAAGTCGAGGAACAGCGCCGCGCTCCCGCAGGGGAAGCGCTCAAGCGCCGTCCCGAAGACGCCGCGGCGGGCCTGGCGCGCATGAAGTTCGACACCTGCGTCGGCATGGGCGTGTCGAATGCGGTGGCTTTCTTCATCATGCTGACCACCGCCATCACGCTGCACCAGCACGGCGTGCACGATATCGAAAGCAGCACCCGCGCAGCGTCGGCATTGAAGCCGGTGGCCGGCGAACTGGCGTTCATCCTGTTCAGCCTCGGCATCATCGGCAGCGGCATGCTGGCCATCCCGGTGCTGGCGGGATCCGCAGCCTACGCCATGGCCGGCACATTCAAATGGAGCAACAGCCTGGAAGACAAGCCGGGGATGGCCAAGCGCTTCTACGGCGTGATTGCGCTGGCGACCATCATCGGCGCGGCGTTGGCCTTCGCTTCGGTCAACACCATCCAGGCGCTGTTCTGGAGCGCCGTCATCAACGGCGTCATTGCGGTGCCGGTGATGGTCATCATGATGCTGCTGGCGGTCAACGCCAAGGTCATGGGACGCTTCATCCTCGGGCTGAAGATGCGCATCCTCGGCTGGTGCGCCACCTTCGCCATGGCTGCCGCAGTAGTCGCCATGCTGGCGGCGATGATCTGATTGCCCCAGCTGCTTCGGAGTCTCTCGGGTGCGGCGTCTTTTGAGAGTTTTCCTATGGTTGCCGGCCACCCCGCCGCCTACACTGCCTGCACTCCAGGCTTTCTTTCGCTTCGTCTTTTTGTTTCATCGTCTCTGATGCGTGAGCGCCTTCTTCTTTTTACTGTTGATCAGGCCGCTCATGTCCGTTTTTTCACGTCTGTTGTTGCTGTTGCCCTTGCTGTATCTGGGCGCCTCCCATGCCCGCGCCGGTGAAATGCCGCCCTCCTCCGCGCGCTTCGCAGCCAGCGCCGTCAACAGCCTCGCCAGCGGCATCCGCTATAAGTTCGGTGGCACCGATCCCGACAGTGGCCTCGACTGCAGCGCCTTCATTGCGCTGCTGTACAAGGATGCCGGCGGCGGCGATCTGCCGCGCACGGCGCGCGAAATCAGCGAGGTAGGCGCCCGCATCGACGTCGGCGCGCTGCGGCCGGGCGATCTGGTGTTCTTCCGCAATGCGCAGAGGGGCATTGCGCATGTAGGAATCTATGTTGGCGATGAGAACTTCGTGCACGCCTCGCGCAAGCATGGCGTGATTTACCAGTCGCGTCTCAGCGAGCCGTACTGGAAGAGCCGTTTCGAGGGCGCCCGCCGGTTGCCGCAATCCTGATCGCTCATCCCTGAATGAAACAAAGCCGCTCCGAGGAGCGGCTTTCAGTTCGTCCCCGCCAATGCGGGAACGACAAGGTACAGCTGTTTTTATCGTTTATTCCGTGATTACTGCTTGGCGACGGCTGCCGGCAGATGACGGCCGTGGAATTTCACATAGATCGCATCCAGCTTGCCGTTGCGGTGATTGGTCAGGACCCAGTTGTTGATCCATTCCTTCAGGCGCGGCTGGTTCTGGTTGAAAGCGATGCCCAGGTCGAAGTCCTTTTGCGCGAATTTCAGCTCCAGGTTCTTGCCCGGCGCGCGCTTGATCATTTCGCCCAGGTTGGACGGCGTGCTGGAGAAGATTTCGACCTGGCCGGTCACCATCGAGGTGATCAGCGTGGCGTCATCTTCATAGCGCACGATTTCGGCACCCTTGGCTTGCGCCGTGGTCAGCGTGTCGTTGACGGTGGCGCGGGTCAGGCCGATGCGCTTGCCGGCGAGGTCGTTGTAGTCCTTGATCTGGATGTTCTTCGGACCGCCGACGATGATGGTGATGACGGCGTAAGGCACGGAGAAGTCCACCACCTTGGCGCGCTCGGGCGTGATCGACAGGTCGGCGATGACGACGTCGGCGCGGTTGGCTTGCAATGTCGGGATGCGTGCGGCGTTGGTGACCGGCACGATTTCCAGCTTGACGCCCAGGTCCTTGGCGAACTGCTCGGCGGTTTCGACGTCGGAACCGGCCGGCTGCAGGTTGGCGTCGGCGAAGCTGAACAGCGGCGTGCCCATGGCGATCGCCACGCGGACCTTGCCGGCCTTCTTGATGTCGTCGAGCTGGTCGGCCATGGCCGCGTGAGCCAGGCCGGCGGTCAGCAAGGCTGCGACGCCGGTGCGGGCGATGGTACGGACTAAGCGGTGATTCAGTTTCATGCAGGTCTCCTTGGTTTGATTGTGATGCAATGAAAAACGCGAGAACTCATTTCGTGCCTGTCCTGGCATGAAACGAGTTCAGTGAACTACAGGCCGTTGTTCAGGAAGGCATGCAATTCCGGTGTCTTGGGGTTGTCCAGCATCTCGCCCGGGCCGACTTCCCATACGGTGCCCTGATGCATGTAGATGATGCGGTCGGCCACGCGCTTGGCGAAGGCCATTTCGTGGGTCACCAGCAGCATGGTCATGCCGCCGGCGGCGAGGTCTTCCATCACG
>Ga0308165_1000549_pt1 | contig 67833 bp, 61 predicted proteins | sample PhyWR2_FD_201032 | JGI IMG/M metagenome (GOLD analysis project Ga0308165, IMG submission 201032) | Phyllosphere microbial communities from UC Gill Tract Community Farm, Albany, California, United States - DLSLW.R2 | ecosystem: Host-associated > Plants > Phyllosphere > Unclassified | place: USA... | reverse complement strand
AAAAAATCGGTTTCTTCGGTTTGACGACGGAAGAAACAGCTGACATCTCGAGCCCGGGATCTGTTGCCTTCGCCAACTACATCGACAGCGCGAAAGCGGCCGTCAAGAAACTCCAGGACCGTGGTGTCAACAAAATCGTCGCGTTGACGCACATCGGTTTTGATGACAACCCGGCTGTCGACAACGATCAGTTGCTCGCACGTAACGTCGACGGCATCGACGTCATCGTCGGCGGTCACTCGCATACGAAACTCGAAACACCAGTCGTCGTGGACGACACGGTCGTACCGGGTAAAGCAGAGCCGACAATCATCGCCCAAGCTTACCAATACGGTGATTTCCTCGGTAACCTGAACCTGACGTTCGATTACAAAGGAAAATTGACAGAGTATAAAGGATCATTGATCGATGTCTCGAAAGCAGCGGAAGATGCAACGGCTGCTTCGATCCTCAAACCATACGCGGATCAGATCACAGAACTGAAAAACGAAGAAGTCGGCGCAAACATCGTCAACGAACTCGTCAATCCGCGTGGTGAAGTCAGTGTCCGGAACAGCGAAACGGCACTCGGTAACCTGATCACGGACGGTATGCTCCAAAAAGCGAAAGAATACAACAAAGATACAGTCATCGCAATGCAAAACGGTGGTGGTATCCGTGCTGCCATCAACGCCGGACCACTCACAGTCGGTGAAGTCTTAACGACACTTCCGTTCGGTAACACGCTTGCAACAGCGAAATTGACAGGTCAGGAAATCAAAGACCTGCTTGAAATCAGTGTTGGCGTCGCTCCACTCGAAAACGGCGGATTCCTCCACGTTTCCGGTATGAAGTTCGAGTACAGCAGCAAACTCGCGAAAGGCGACCGTGTCACGAAAATGGAAGTTAAAAACGGCGACACGTTTGAGCCCCTCGATCTTACGAAAACGTATGTCATCGCAACAAACGCCTTTACAGCTAAGGGCGGCGATGGTCTTACACCGTTCGAAGTGGCATACAAAGACGGCCGCGTGACGGATCTTGGTCTTTCAGACTGGGAAAACCTCCGCGACTTCACGAAATCACTCGGCGAAGTCAAGTATTCGATCGAAGGCCGGATCGTTGATACAAAAGCAGAAACAAAATAAGTCATCAAAAAAAGACCGGGCTTAACAGCCGGTCTTTTTTGTGTCTTCAGAAGGCAACTCATATCTCCTGTTGTCTTCATAACGTCTGGGTCTGATTTTGTTTCAGTAAAGTGATGATGTCATCGAGCTCATATTCCTGTGCCATCATCAGCGGCGTATAACCATCGGCATTTTTGATCGCCGGATCCGCGCCCTGTTCGAGCAAAAGCTCGACCGTCTCTTTTCCTTCGCCTTCAACGGCGTGATGGAGCGGAGTATATTTCTCGTCATCCTGCTGATTGATTTTTTCACCCTGTTTTAAGTACAGCTCCACTAATTCCTTGTTGTTGCTGTAGACCGCGGTGATGAACGAGCGTTCGCCGAAATCATTGACGGCGTCGACATCGCTTCCGGCAGCGAGCAAGGCTTTAAAGACCGTCTCGAGCCCCTCACTTGACTTCCGGTACCCGAGATAATGCAAAGCTGTATCCCCATCCGCATCGACTGCTTCCATGTCACTCTTTGGAATCAAGGCTTCGATTTCCTTGAGCGTCCCCTTTTGAATCGCCGCCATCAGCTTCGATTCTCCAAGATCTTCTTTTGCCGTCGTCTGTTGCTCAACACCGTCGGACCAGTCCGTCAGCCATTGCGGCCATTCAGCTTGTGTGACAAAAAATAAGAAGCCGGCAAGCGCCAGACTGCTCAGGCTGACCAAAAGCCCTCGGACGATGCGTCCACGATGACTAGGAACGGTTTCCAATCCGGCAAACGTCAACCGACGGGAAGCGGACGATTGATGCCGGAACAGGTCGCTGATCGTTGCTGCGATGGACACCGGCTGCCGCTTCTGTTCGACGTAAGCCGTCATGTTCAATCGCGACCATGACAGTGGACCGACAATCGTCCTTACGAGTGCCGGAACACGTTCTTCTTCCGGAAGACAGGCCAAGGCGGTACGGTCCGCCGTCTCCTCGCATGCCCGAATGTAAGCACTTCGCAAAAACGGGATCCAGCTTCCGAGTACCAGCAACAGCTGTTTCTCTTTATGATTTTGTTTTAAATGGACGAGCTCGCGGATCAATTCGAAACGTGTTGTTCCATCCATCGGATCATTCGCCGGCAAAACGACGAGATATTTTTGAAACACACCGATCGTCCGGGGACGCTGGATCGTCTTATGATGGGTCACAAAGACTTCCGGCACTTTCCAAAACCCTAATCGTTCCGCGTCCTGTCGCAACTGTGCATAGACAAGCGACTGTTGCTGTTCGCTCAGCAGAATCCCGTCTGTCCGGATCGTCATTACCCGGACGAGCTGCCACGTCCAAAGAATGCCGAGTAGAACGAGAACTGCCAGCAGAAGGACCAGACCGATGATTCCGAGCGTAAACAACGCCACAATGAGTCCGCACACCGTCACTATGGTACTGATCAATAACAGCGTAAAGAGAATGCGCTCCCGTTTCCCTATACGCATGTGGATGGATTGTCTTTCCTGACTTATTTCCTCACTCATCGGTTCACCTCTTTTTTCTCACTGCTCTTATCATACCGATAATTCCATAAGAGTTCCAAGGCAATTCTTGTTAATGTATAAAAACATTCTTCCCGAATATATTTTAGCGATGGAAATGAATCTTTTTAAGGGATGTCTAAAGACCTACCCCTAATATAACTCACACGTAGAAATATTATATTTTTCTGATTTTTTTCGTGTTATACCAACAATTCTTGTAACATTTGAAATATTAGCGCTATCCTTCTTTTGAACCATATTCCTTTTTGTCACAGGTGAGACGAAAGTCATTTATTTAAATTGCATTCCACATTTCAATACCATATAATAACTAATAGAATGAAGAATATGGGAGTGAATTTCTTGGGATTTCTCGGAATGTTTAACAAAGAATATACCGTTCAGTACCACGTCCTTGAACAGGAAGAAGTCGTCGACACCGACCGCCTAATCATTAAAGCCGGTGACCACACCGCTGCACGTAAAAAAGCAGACACGATGCTCCGCAAACAATTTGGTCGGACACAATACAAAATCGAATGGGTCCAACGGTTTTAATCGTTGAAATACCCGATCGCCTCAAGCTTGCTGAGACGATCGGGTATTTTTGTGGTCAGCTCGATTGTTGGTATTCCGACTTGACGAGCCGGTCGGCTTTCAGGAAAAGGCGAAGAGCCGTATAGAGGACGATTCCGAAGACGGCACCACTTCCGTCGATGATGACGTCTCCGACGAGCGGTGTCCGTCCGCCGGTCAGTTGCTGATGAAATTCATCGAGGACGCCGACGGTCACCGCTGTCGTTGCGGCAAAAAAGGCGGCCGGAACAGGACGGTATCCGCGCAGACGTAGGACATGGACAACGCTTATCCCGAGAATGAAGAACAGACCGGCATGCATCCCTTTGCGGATGAAGAATTCGAGAAAAGCAGCTGGTCCGAGGGATGCGACGCTGATCGGCACCTCATAATGAAACGAGATGAACGAGAAATGATTGACCCATCCGAGTGGAAGATGATTCGTCAGAAACGGAATCAGCGATTGTTGCTGATACGTCATCGAACTGAATCCGAATAATAAAAGTAAAATAGCTCCTGCTGCAAGATAAGCTACGGGTATACGACGCATTGTTTCATCTCTCCTTCAATACTTGCCATTTTACCATGTCTTTTAAGACGGTACATACGGCAAAAGACGTATAACAGGACAAAAAAACATGCCTTACTCCCGTTTGGAAGCAAGACATGTTCGATTATGAAGCCATCGTTTTCGGTTCACGCACCAGGTGCTTGACTTCACCGAACGTCACGAATGTTTTGTTTTTCGCATCGTACAATTTATAGCGAAGCGACTTCAGACTTGAGAACAATCCAATCGTCGTCGCTTTTTGAAGCGGTGGTGTCGCCGTATGCGCTTTTTCTAGGTTATAGTTCGGTACGCGTGGACTTAAGTGGTGGACGTGGTGGAAACCGATGTTCCCCGTCACCCACTGCAAGACTTTCGGCAATTCGTAATATGAGCTGCCTTCGATCGCGGCCTTGACGTAATCCCATTCGCTCTCATCCTCGAAATACGAGTCTTCAAACGTATGCTGGACGTAGAATAACCAAATCCCAAGGACGCCGGCTGTGAACATCGTCGTTCCTTGAATGATCAGGAACGCCTGCCATCCGATGAAGTAAATCATGATGCTGTACAGGACGATCAGCGACGCATTGATGACATGCGTGTTGATCCGTTCTTTCTTCCGGGCGTCTTTTCGGTTAAAGCGGCTGACGACCAAAATCAACAGGAGTGGTCCAAGACCAAACATGACGAGCGGATTGCGGTAGAGACGGTATTTCAGACGCGTCCATTTTGACGCCTCGATATATTCTTCAATGGTCATGACCCAAATGTCACCGACACCGCGTTTATCCAGGTTTCCGCTGGATGCGTGGTGAATCGAGTGTTCCCGTTTCCACTTTTCGTACGGGAACAGGGTCAGAATGCCTGTAATCGTTCCGACGATGGCGTTGGCCTTTTTGTTTTTGAAGAATGACCCGTGCGTACAGTCGTGGAAGATGATGAACATCCGGACGACAAAACCGGCTGCGACAATCGCAATCGGAACCGCGAGCCAAACGGAAATCTGTAAGGCCTGATAGGCCAGGAACCAGGCGACGAGAAATGGCAGGATCGTATTGATCATTTGCCGGACGCTTGATTTGACGTCTGCCTTCTCAAAAGGCGAAACGTGTTTGCGAAGCTGGGCGATTTTTTCTTTACTCATGTGTTGCTTCCTCCTCGAATTCGTACAGCGTTCACGACGCTACAATGAAATGAACTTGATATGAAACCTGTAAACGGCGTTCGTGACGGTGAATTCGTAACATCCACATGAAGATCGACCCGACCGATATAGTTAAACGCTTGAATATTTTTATTACCAGGTAATTATAGCACACAGAAAAAGAATACAGGATTAATTCTCGTATAATTTTTAAAATTCGATTTCATAAACCAACTTAGCTTTTTCTAAAATATATCAATGAGAAGTGTAGGTAAATTAAAAAAGGGTAAACCATTTATATACACAGAAACGATAAATGTCTTAATAAAGTGATTTATATGCCTATTTTTTAATTATAGTTAATTTTAAATTAACACTTTGTTATACTATATAATTGAGGTGAAAGAAATGAATCCATCAACAGGTACGTCTATTGAAGAAATCGTCTCCCGTAATCTTCAGGTCTATCTTGAAACAATCGGTAAAACCCACAAGTGGGTGTATGAGCGGGCAGGTATGTCAAAACCGACGTTTTATAATCTATTAAAAGGTAAAGGAGACATAAAAGGCGGCATCACCCGCTTAAATCGTGTTTTCCGAATTACAGACCCGACTTATTTTTATCAACAGGACTTTAAAGTGCCGGTGTCTATTCATGATTTACAAAATACAGCTACTTTAAAGCAACAGGCAGCAGCAAATTATCATGCATTTGGACCGTCCCCTGTTATGGACGAAACGTTCGAAACGTTGGAAGAAATCATCACCATGCTTGACGTCCTTCATTCGTTTGACGAGGTGGAAGCATGATCACACGAGACAATTTGCTCGATGTCATCGAGCAAAATAAAGAAATTTTGGGCATTGTTTCTAGTCGTGTAGACGATACGAAGGAACAAAGTCTTTTGTTTCGTTACAAAACACTCGACAGCATAAAATATTATTTGATGCAGAAAACGAGCGTCATCTTGTTTCCTACTCCGGATACAAATTATGGCGGGCTCATCACTTATCGAAATCAACGATTTTATCTTCATATTAATACCGCTCAACCCAAAACGTATGAAAACTTCGCTTGGGTTCACGAATACTATCATTATAGATATGAAAAAGAACGGATCCAGGATAAGCAAACCGAAACTTTTTTTGAAGACTCGGTTTTAAATGCACAAGAGCGTCATGCCAATCTATTTGCTTCTGAACTACTCGTCGATACAAGAGTCTTAAAAGAATCGTTCGAACAAATCAGTAAAAGCTACTCAGACCGTCCCATCGAAGAGAAGGTCATTCATTTGATTGCCATATTTGAAGTTCCCTATAAAGTACTCGTCATCAAATTATTGCAAGACGGACTGATTTCACCGTCTGCGGCACTCGATTTGATTGATTATGACTATCTTGAACATCTGCCGGATGATTTTGACACATCCATCTTTCATCCAAGCTTTGTCATCAAGTTAAATAATCTTAAGACGTTACTATCCAGTCCTCGGATGCAGGAACGTTTGACAAGTAACGAATACGAGCGTTTTACCGATCAATACAAAACAGTGCTCAAACGTTTGAAAGAAAAAAGGGACACGCATGTCTAACACTTTTGATTCTCCGATGTATGACTCCATCCGCTCCTTCGTTAAATTAAATTTTGTCATTGAGGACGGGCAGACCATCTATCTTCTGGATAACATGCTCTTGACACAGTTATCGAAAGCAGCCCGTGATACACCTGATTGTTTCACATTTTTTATTGATCACTTCCGTCAGCATCATGCCGTTTTACTGATTCCGGATATTATTTTTGAAGAAAGCTCCAGAAATCGTGATATGACTCCGGAACGGTACGCCACTTTCTATCAGCCGTTCTTTCAAATCCTGTCGGAACATGTTGATTTGTTTTATGTTACCTTTCGTGATTGTTTTGATTTTGTCCACCGCGGAGCAACGACGCGTCAGCAAGCCTTCGCTCAATTTCGTCTTTTGGCTCGTGAAATCGTCCGCTCGCATACGGAACTCTCACAACAAGTACAGCAATCGCCAACGATAGAAGCAGTGGAATCAGCAATCCGGGCCGTCCGGCAAGACTGCGGCGAACGGATCCTTCATCTGTTGGCCTGTTCGTTACTCGTCGACGGTGCTGAAACCGTAACGTTGTTAAGCAACGAAGGACCGGGCGTTTATTATACGCGCCTGACGATGGCAAACAACGAAACCTTACGAAGAGCACTCTTCATGGAAGACCAGCATGTTTTTCGTTCCGTTTACCGTCTTCAGTCACTTGATCAATTGCTTGATTCGATTGTAAAAAATCAATCTGTCACGAATCCTGTTTCTTTCATCGAATGCATGCGAGCCGGACAGCACAAACATCGTAAGGTTCACTATCGAACCGGAGAAGATGTCAGTGACAGACAGCAACTGGACAATCCGGATTTTCTACAGATTATCCTGGATCCGCAAGGGCGAATTACTTTCTAGTTACAGCAACCTACCTTTAAAAATAAGAATAGCCCCTTCAAGAGATGTCAGAAATCATCTTGAAGGGGCTTTTTACATCTTTCTCATCTTTTTATCTGCTTCAACGGCTTCACTGCCGGTCCTTCTAAGACATTTCCCCGGTAATCAAAGCGCGAGCCGTGACACGGACAATCCCACGACCGTTCGCCATTATTCCATTTGACGTCACATCCCATATGCGTACAGGTTGTCTTGACGAGATGCAACTCACCGGATTCATCACGGTACCCGCCGACTGTCTTTCCGGCATGACGGACGAGTCCACCTTCATCAAGCTCAAGATCGTCTGCTGCTCGACTGGCACGACTGACCTTTCCTTTTAGCAGTTCGATGGCGACATCCGCATTGTTTTTCGCGAACTGTTTCGCATCCTGTTTATTGAGCTTCGACCGGTTCGGATCAAACAGTCCCCGGAACCGGTTCGGCGTGCCGGTCAATAAATCAGATAAAAGCAACCCTGCTGCAATCCCATTCGTCATTCCCCATTTAGCGAATCCGGTCGCGATCAGGATGTTTGGATCATCACTCGTCATCTGCCCGATGTACGGTACTTTATCCAGTGAAATCAAGTCCTGGGCCGACCAAAATTGCTCGATTTGAGCGACATCAAATTCACTTTCTGCAAAATGAGCCAATGCTTGATAGTTGGTTTTTGTGTCCGTCTGATGGCCCGACAGATGGTTTTCCCCGCCAAACAGTCCAAGCCGTTTCCCGTCCGCTGTCTTCACATGACGGAGCGACCGGCTCGGTTTATCGGCACTCATGAACATGCCGTCCGGGAAATCCTCCTGGACCAGTCCGGATACGATATACGACCGGTGCACTTCGAGTTTCGAGAAATAGAGTCCCTTAAAATCGTTGAACGGAAAGTGTGTCGCGACGATGACCTTTTTCGCCTCAATCTGATGACCCGATTCAAGCAACACGGTCGGCGTCCGTTTCGACTCGACAGATGTCGCCCGCGTCTGTTCATACAGTTTTCCACCCTGCTCCGTGAAATGACGGGCAAGACCCAGTAAGTATTTGACGGGATGGAACTGGGCTTGATTGCGGATGACAAGTGCCTGTTCAACAGGATACGGCAACTTGGCTTTAACCTCGTCCGTCGCGTCCCCTCCATTAATACCAAGCCGGCTGTAGGCATCCGCTTCCTTGGCCAGTTGCTTGTGTTTTGGTCCGCTTGACGCGACATAAAGATAGGCATCCTGTTCCTCAAGCTCACACTCGATCGCCAGGCGTGTCGTCTGATCACGAAGGAACCGAATCGCCTCTTCATTCGCATCGTGATAGAGCTGTGCTTTCTCTTCGCCGAATGTCTGAATCAGTTCGTCATAAATTAAGCCATGCTGTGATGAAACCTTTGCTGTCGTATAACCGGTCGTCCCGCTCGCAATCCGGTCAGCCTCAATCAAGGTCACGTCATACCCCTGCTCGATCAGTTGAACGGCTGTCACGAGTCCGGCAATCCCGGCCCCGATGACGACGACATCACTTGTCAGGTTATCGTCTAGCTTTGGATAAGTTGAAGCTTCAATCGAAGTCCGCCAGTACGATGTTGGAAATCCATCCAGTTGCTTCATTTCCCCGCCTCCATAAGTATCAGTTTTTCTTTCATAGCTAACAGTTACAGTTACCCTTGTTTTTCTAAAAACATTCACAAACTATACCATTTAAATTTTCAGATAAAAAATAGCTTCGATCGAAATCGAAGCCACTTTTTTATGAACTTAATTTTTCTTTCGTCTGTTTCTCGAGCAAACCAAGTCGACGGATTTTTTTCTCTTCAACGACAGCAACAATAGCTAATGCGATGACACCCAATACTAATGCAGCATTGAAGACGACAAACGTATCATTCCAACCGTGAAGTGTCATTGAACCAATCGTTAAACCATTTGTTTCAGGGTCAGCAATTTTCGCAAGACCTACTTTTGCGATAGAATCACCGAGCAGGTAACCAAATGTACCGACCATACCGTTAGTTACTGTCGTTGCTTTTTTAGGAGCAAAACTAATGACGGATACGCCAATCAATAGCTGTGGTCCATAAATCAATGCACCCAAAGCAAATAAAGAAGCATATATCATTGTCTCACTAGTTCCATAACGGTATCCGAGAACTGCGACAGCCGTCAGCAATAAACAAATCGTCGCAACGAGTGCACGGCGTCCTTTGAGTAAATCAGATACATATCCCCAAATCAGACTTCCGCAAAGCGCGCCGATCTCAAAGAAGAAAATCGTATTGACCGCACTTGCTGTACTGAAATGCAGATGCTCCGTCACGTAAAGTGGGGCCCAGTTGTCAATTCCAATACGAACGATATAAACGAAAACATTGGCAATACATAGTGTCCAAATCCACGGATTCGAAATAACATACGTCTTAAAGATTTCCCATTTCGTCATGCTTTCCGCTGCCAGATTTTCTGGTTCAATCGGTTCTTCAAATATTTCTTCACTTCGGTTCCAACCCAGTTCTTCCGGATCATCTTTTCCAATGAAGAGCCCAATGACTCCAATCGTTAGGGCAATCATGGCCGGAAAAATAAACATACCGACTACACTTCCATTAAAGAAGACGTTAGCTCCCCAGAGTGCAAGTCCCCCGGCAATCGCACCACCGATATTATGCGAAACATTCCAAAAACCTAGATAACGTCCCCGTTTTTCAAATGGAGTCCAGCGTGTGATGGTCGAATAAGATGAGGGTCCTCCGACTGACTGGAAAAATCCACTTAATCCCCACAATACCATCAAAAGACCGATTGGACTTCCACCGGCACTCATTAAAAGTCCCATCGCTGTAACGATCATCGCTGAAAGAATTAATAAGAACGAAATGATACGTTTAGTATTTTTTCCATCTACAAAGTAACCGAGCAAAGTCTTTCCGATTCCATACGTGATTGAGAAGGCAAAACCAATGTATCCAAGATCTGTCGTCGAAAAACCTAGCTCCTCTTTCATTAACGGTTGTGCTGCTTTAAAGTTATTACGAATGAGATACATCGCCATATAAGCTAAAAAGACGACTAAAAACGCTTTCAAAAATTGTCTTAACCATTGTTTTCGCTGAACCTCAATCGGTATACCAGCGTTTGGTACTTTATTGATACTGAAGAATCCCATGTTTATTCCTCCATCTTGGATTGAGTCTTCGTATCATTTGTCATAGAGTAAATTAAATCGTCTGAGATAGTCCTGATAATCAGAGACAATGTCCTGACCAACACTTTTTTTGATTGGCTGCACTTGTGAAACGGCATAGGTCGGTGTCCCAAATGACACTTTCCGTAAGATATCTTGTCCGTCCTCAGACAGAACGTAACGCATGAAGTCGTTTGACAACCCTTGCTGATTCCGATTTTTAAGTTTCGAAATCGCATTAATTGAATACGTATCCAGTGGAATGCTTTTAATCGGATAATACTTTTCACGTAACGATTGTTGATCGCCAATGAAATTAACACCAAGCATTGCTTCTCCACTAGCAACATAGGATACCGGTGCGAATCCGTTAGCTGTGAACAACCTTGTCTGACGGATCAATTGTCGTAACAAAGTATCTCCTGACGTTCCATATCCGTCAAAGATAGCTTGAAGAATCGTTGCACCTGTACCCGAATGATTAGGATCCGGTAAAATCAATTCATCCCGATATACCTCTAGTGTCAAATCCTTCAGCGTAGTAGGATACGGAATGTTTTTTCCGATTCGTTCCTTCCATAAATCCGTATTGACGACGATTGCGAGACGTTCAACTTCATAGCCGATCCAATACCGATCCGGGTCTTGTAATCCTTCCTGCGACGAGGTTGCTGGAAATGGAGTGGACAATCCACGTTTTTTTAACGTTTGATGCGCATCCCATGTTCCACCGATGATGATATCCGCACGCGGATGCTCCGCTTCTTGAGTCACTCGGCGAACCAGTTCTTCTGTTGAGAGCCGGACGAATTCATACGTACATTTCTTAACCTCACAATAGGACGACAAGAGGGCACGACCAATATCTTCTTTTGCCGAGACATAGGCTGTCAAGTGTGGTGTCATTTCTCTTGCAGCTGTTCCCTGTTTTGTTTGTTGATTGTTTTGGACGATCCAAATACTTATGATACAAATGATACTCAGCAAGAAGAGTATCCCTTTTCTCATCGACGTTTCGCTCCCTTCCATACTGATGCGAGCGATCCCTTAAGGTAAAACGTATTTCCGTTATCATCATCCATGTATTGGACGCTGAATAACGCATCATAAATGGTGATGTTCATCAGGTTATCACGTTTTCCTGTCTCATTGGCATAACGGGTGATTTGAAGAACACGTGGTTTATCACTTGAATTTAGTGCCCGTCCGACCTCTTCATAATCCGTCATCGGTTCTGCTCTCTTAATTTTTTCCTCAAGTGCTTTCCGAAGACTAGAATCGATTTTCCTCGACCGTCCCGCATCGAAAAGAATCACTTCTTCGGCTTGATTAAATTGTTGTGAAAGCTGTTGCGGATTATGATACGCATTTAAAAGACGGGCTTTGAGCATTGTCGTCTGACTAAGAGGTTGTGCCGCAATACAGCGTCCATTTAAAATCATCCCTTCCCCTAGTGAAAACGACCATGACGTTCCATTCAAGAAACGAAGTGTTCCGGTAAACGTCGTCATCCCAGCTGTACAGTCTTCATTTGTCGCCGTCTTCATTTGCTTCAACAGGCTAGTGATACGTTGGATTTCGTTTCCGTCCTCAATTGTCTGTTCGCCCCATGCGCGGTGACGAATCGTCAACTCGGTCGGAACCGAATTGTCTGATTGATTCAGGATATCCGGATTGTCTTTGATGACGTGCAGTCGACCAAAAACATTTTGTTGAAGTAAAAGAAGACCGAGGACAAACAGGATGCCCATCAAAATAAGGTAAACGATTGTCGAGATCTTCATGGTTCATCTCCTTGCTTGGTTCTTAGATTACAGGTCAATTGTTTCGCAAATCAGACTCAATTGTTTCGTAAATGTATCTTTTAGAAAGCGTTTTCAATATTTTTTTGTTTGATCGGCAAGACGAAAAATCATCTCCACTTTAGTACCATTCTCGTCACTATCCACTAAGAACCGACCTCCCTGCTCGTTCATCAATTGGCGGCAAAGTAATAGACCAAGACCGTTTCCTCCCGCTGATTTTAGAGAGTCAACTCCTAAGGAAAACTCTCTTAGAACATGAGGATCAATTCCGATACCATCATCTTCAATCCTTAGATGCAGTGACTCATCTATAACAAAGCTTGATATATTCAAAACCATCGCGTCGCTGTATTTGACTGCATTCTCAAGTACGTTCAATACTACTTGTTTGGTCTGATCCGGTTGTCCCAGTACGAATAATTGTGACAAATTCAACAGTACTTTGATGCCATGTTGGTCCATTCGAAGTTTCATGATGAATAAACTGTCTTGAATGAGCGCCTCAATATCAAACATCGTCGATGCAATTTGTCCATTCATTCTTTTTTGTTTAGCGTTCTCTAAATTATCTGAGACTAGTCGCAATAAACGCCGGCTCTCAGTTTCAATGTACTGATAACACCTGGCAGCTTCTTCCGCCTCAAGCTTCGGAATTAAATCGACATACCCCATGATCGCCGTCATCGGAGTCCGAAGTTCATGTGTAACCTGATCAATGAAAAGCTGTTGTTCTGAACGTTCATGCTCAAGTTGCCGAATATTATGCTGAACCGCATCAGCCAGTGAAGCAAAATCTGCTGCAAGACGATTTAACTCTTCATAAGGGTATTCCGGCAATTTATTTGCATAGTAACCTTTCGTCAAAGCATGCGAAACACTTCGTAAATCATCGATTGGTTCTATAATTGTACGTGACATCCGACGTGCTGTAACGACGGCAAGACCGAGTAAAATAAGGAATACACCACTGAACACGTAAGTAAGTTTTCTTAATAAATCAGCTTCTGGTTTCAAATCCACTAAAAAACGAATGGATCCAACGATATCTGTTTCATCGTAAATCGGGCTCGAAAAAAATAAGACAGGTGCTTCGTTTTCTTTTAAGAACAGATAACTTTGTGTCCCTTTCAGAGCCTGGTCGATATCGCTCGCAAGAAGTGGCAATTGATCGCGTTCGGAATCCGCAAGTAATTCGGATTTTGATCCAAATAACTGAATACGGACATCAAAGCGGCTTGCAAGGTAAGAGGCAACCGGTATCGCACTCTCCGCCAAAGAATCCGCCTGTTCGTTTTCAAGATAACTCATCGTATATAGTTGTGCTTCCCGACTCAATTTTTGCGCGGACTCGACCGCATTATCGTACAGATTTGATTGAACAAATGCATAGATAATCAAAAATAAAGTCAGTAAGGCTGAAACCAGTAAAAGAACAAAATTTTCGATGATAACCTGTTGAAGTTTCATGCGTCGACCCACTTATAACCGGCTCCGTAAATGGTCTTAAGTCGCTCCCCTTGAGGTCCCAGCTTTTTTCGCAGACGTTGAACCATAATATCAACAGCCCGGGTTTGCCCTGAAAAATCAAAGCCCCATACTTGCTCAAGCAATTCTTCCCGTTCAAAAACACGCTTCGGATGTTGCAAAAATAGTGCTAACAAGGCATATTCGCGATACGTCAACGGAAGCGGCTCTCCGTCCAACAAAATCGTCCGTTCTGCCGAATCAATCGTCAAAAAAGAATCGTCTACGGTAAATGGTTTTGGAGTCATTTGAACAACACGTTTTAGCAAATTTTTTACACGTAGTACAAGTTCCGTACCGTTAAACGGCTTCGTCATGTAATCATCGGCTCCGAGTTGCAGACCGATGATTTTATCATTCATTTGGTCACGTGCAGTCAGCATTAAAATCGGTAAATCAGGTTGCGATGACCGTAACTGTGGAATCAAATCAAATCCGGTCGTATCGGGCAGCATTAAATCAAGAATGATTAGATCAAATGATTGCGTTGCATGCAGCTTTAATGCTTCTTCTCCACTTTTTGCTGTCTCGACTTGATAGTGTTCGATTTCCAGCTGTAATCGAACGAGATGACGAATGCTCTCTTCATCATCAACCACTAAAATATGCATAAGTATCCTTCTCTCTACTTGTTCTTGTTTCTTAGCTTATCATGGTATCGCTTTCACGAAAATTTTCCAACTATTTTAATTACTCCCTGCACATGAATCACTCAAAAAAGAACTCTATCTCCTTTTTTTAGGAATAGAATTCTTTTTTAATTTTATATTTTTAGATGTCTTGTACTATACAATCACTTACTTCACGGTAATCTTAATCTGGACGACCGTTTCATTTCCCGAACGATCCTTTACGCGGTACGTCAACGGATAGATGCCTTCCTGTTTCGTATCGACTCGTCCCGTTATTTTAATTTGGTTCGTTAACACGCCGTCCACTTCATCCGATGCTGTTACACCGGAACTTGGGTTAAACCAACTGTTTCGCTTAATCGTTTTCGAGGCCGCTCCCTTCAGGACCGGAGCTGTCGTATCCTTGACAGTGACTTTTCGGACGAGTGTCCGTTTATTGCCGGCCGCATCCTGGACACTGTACGTAACAGGATAGACACCGACTTTATCGGTAGAAACCGTTCCGGAAATCTTCAGCTGTTCTGTCACATCTCCATCGACGTTGTCGGAAGCGGTCACGTTCCGTTTCGGACGGAATCGTTCGTTCACCGCTAAGATCAGATCGTCCGCGCCATCAATAATCGGGCGTGTCATATCTTTGATCGTGATGATCCGTTTGACTTCGCTTTTATTACGCGATAAATCGTATGCAGTATAAATCAGACTGTAGCGCCCCGGTCGGTTAAGATCAAGATTTCCGGTCACGCTCAGTAATTCTTTCACATCGCCATCCGTCTCGTCGATCACGCGCACCCCTTTGTACACATCAAACGATTGACTGGCCGGAATCGTCAGTCCGGTAGCTCCCTCGATTTTTGGAGCGATGACATCTTCAATTCTTTTTTCGTCAGTAACATGCAGGTTGCCTTTTAGATCCTTCACTTCAAATGTAATATACTGTTGTCCGCGTAAGGCGACAGGCGATAACACAAACATCCCTTTTGCGTCAGACATCGTTTGTACACTCTTTTTACCGAGACGTGCCGTGACTTGCATGAAGGGCTCCGTCTGCCCGGTAATCTTTGTCGCTTCGTTCGTCATGTGGTCCACATTAAACTTGAAGAACGGCTTCGCCTTTTCGACGATCACTTCGCGACCCGGACTCCGGTTGCCGAATACGTCTTTCAAATACACCATCAACTTCGTTCCGGCAGATTGCTTCGGAAGATCGATGTAATACATATCACTGTAACGCGACGGTCCTGTATGACGCATCGCAATCCGTTCTTGTCCTCGGTAGATTTCAATGATCGTATCGTTCCCTTCGCCACCGACCGGTAACATGGTTTGAGTATCCGGTAACTTCCCGACGTAATCCATGATTGGTGCTGTCACATCGTGCAGATGGACGATTTTAACAGCACTTGTTCTTCGGTCGTCTCCAAAAGCTTGAACACGAATAGCTTTACTGTCGTCAGGATATTCAAATGCAATTGAAAAATGACCGTCCACATCGGCTTCACCTGATCCAAGACTTACCTCGCCGTAGACATCATTTCGTCTGTTCATAATCTTGACTCGTGCGAACGGCTCGGTCGTTCCTTCCAACCGCAAGACATCATCATCGATCGTCGCCGGCAAATCGAGACGAATGGCTGTCTTGTCCTGCACTTCAAGCTGTTTCGAAGCAGCTTGCCAGTTTTCATACGCTGCTTCGATTCTTAACGTCGTTCCCGTTGCTTGTTTCGAAATCGGCAGTTCAAACGTCCCATTATCCGACACAGTGGCCGTCCCAAGCAATAGTTGATCATTATAGAACTTCAACTTCATGTCCGGCTGACCACTGCCCGTTATCTTTTGATCCACTATCGAAACCGGATCGACATCGTAATAATAGTACTGCTGTTCATAGATGTCTGAGCGAAGACCAAATGCATCGACTGCCATATAACGAAGTTGTGTCGTCCGGTCCAATAGAATCGGATAACGTTCGTAATACTTTGAGCTATCTTCCGTCGGTTCAGAGCCGTCCATCGTGTAATAGATCGTGGCTTCCTTCGTCGCCTCCGGAACCCCGTCGGCATGGACGCCTCGACTTCTGGATTCGACTGATCCATGATACCGAGCCGTTGCCGTGACTGTTGCCCGAAAATATCCGTCAATATGATTTCGATTCCTTTTTTTCCGACGATATCATAATTCTGGACAGAGAAAGTCCCGTCCGGTTGCAAAGCTAATGGTTTACCGTCAATCGTTGCTTGAAGGACCGGTAAGGTCGCTCCTGTAAAGGAGACTTTCCCATCGACTGGAATAAGCGGTTTACCGTAAATCTGTAGTGGCATACGCGGAATGATGGTCGTTGTTTCGATATCGACCTCGACTTGGTCCCCCTTCACGAAGTAAGCCGTTCCTTGCTCGCGTTGAACGGTAGTCGCTTCACGAACGACTCGTTTGGCACGAATCATGTTCTCTACCATGACGTTTCCTTTACTTTCCAATGTCCCGTACACATAGACATTACCCGTCGTGCGTACATTTTTTAAGATGACGTGGGCATCCAGTCCGATATACAGATTTTCTTTGATCGTTTGATTTTCAAGAACCGTATCTTTCATTGAACTACCTCCACCTACGCTTCGCTTAGAGGTGAAGGATTCCTGAGTTATCCGACCTAACGGTCGAAACCTGATCAGGCTAACCCCGTCGTCCCGACGGTTGAAGAAGCTAAGGTACGTTCAGCTTCTCGTTTGAGATTCAGTCCTGCGTTCACATCCCGGTCGTGATGGATCCCGCAACTCGGACATGTCCATTCACGCAAGCCAAGGTGTTTCACGTCTTTGTGTTGATGACCGCAACTCGAGCACAGTTGACTCGATGCGAAGGTCTTTCCGACCTTGACGACGGTTTTCCCATACCAGTCCGCCTTGTATTCAAGCATGCGGAAGAACTCCGACCAACTGACGTCGGAGATAGCCTTGCTCAACTTACGATTCTTCTGCATGTTCTTCACTTGCAAGGTCTCGATGCCGATGACGTCGTGGTTTTGGACGATCTCGTTCGATACCTTGTGCAGGAAGTCAGTGCGCTTGTTGGCAATCTTTTCATGAATACGGGCGACCTTTCGCTTCTGCTTCTGATAGTTCCTCGCCTCGGAAAGTTTCACTTTTCTGTTCAAGGCGATGATCCAACGACGTGATAACTTGCGTTGTTCAAGCGCCAGCTTTTTCTCGAGCGAACGGAAGTAACGGTCGTTTTGGTATACCGTGCCGTCCGACAGGATGGCGAAGTTTTTCAACCCGACATCGACACCAACGGATGAACCGGTCTTTGGCAGTTCGTGGATCGCCTGCTCGACGAGCAGGGAGACGAAGTATTTTCCTGAAGCGTTTCGTCGGATGGTTGCGTTCAAGATACGGCCTGTAACCTGTTTCGAATGGGCGAAACGAACCCATTTCAGCTTCGGAAGTTTGAGCTTGTTGCATCCAATCGAGACTTCAGGAAGTTGATTTTTGCCTTGGATATTGGTCTTGTACGATTGGACGGGATTGCACTTGGACTTGAAACGAGGGCGTTCGTTCTGCTTCTTGAAGAAGCTATCAAACGCATCGGCAAGATGTTTAACGCTGATCTGAACAGATGTACTATCGACTTCCTTCAACCAGTCGAACTCCTGCTTCAACGAAGGAATTTCTTTGGAACAAGAGCCGTAGGAAAGTCCTTTTCCAGTGGCCTTGTACCTTTCATTCCACTTCGCCAGGAAGTGGTTGAAGACGAAACGCGAACATCCAATCGTCTTGGCGATCAGGATTTCCTGCTCTTTCGTGGGGTAGATTCTGAATTTGTAGGCCTTGTGCTTCAACACCATTTTTCACCTCCATCAAAGGGAATATACCCGAAAGGCAGGCTGGCGATTCATCTCCCACTTTCACTTCGTTTAGAAGTGGGAGATGAATCGCCTAATTTTGATAAAAACAGTCCGTTGATCGGTGTGATTTCCCCTTGTCCTTGAACGGTTGCTGCTTGAACCGTCAGAAAATTTAAAGCCGAGGAAGAAGGGAGGATAAGTGATGCAATAATTCCTGTAGCCAATACATGTTTCCACGACAATTTCGACATGATGATCTCCTTTTGGACGTCTTTCTCAACGCACCTAAAATAAAAATCTAATATTACATTTAATTCTAATTTATTGATTTTTTTGTATGTATATTGTTTTGATTTCTTATATCAATTAATTTTTTAGTATTTGCACAGAACCTACTCTTTTTTTGGACATGACAAAAATGGCTCCGAAATTTTTATCGGAGCCATTGCATGCTATATTTATTTTTTAGCGCTTTAACGAACTGTAAACTTCACTTTATCCGCTTCTCCATAAGCATCCGGCTCAAACGTCCAACGCTCGACACCTGTTTTGACCGCCTTAAAATGATAGCTTTCCATTTTGAGACGACCTTCACCTGATGAAAGCGCACGATAAACGTATGGCGTCGTATCATCTTTGTATTCACGGACCACCGCAACCGATTGTCCTTTCTTTAAACTGATGTTGTGGGGACTCGTTAAATATGTATAGCCCGCATACCCGTCAAGCGTCATATACTTTGATACCTTCCCTGCAACTTTCCGATCATCCGCACCATTACCTACTCGACGCGTTAACTTTGTCCCTTTGTACGAATAGACATCATGTACAATCGTCATTGATCCAAGATACAGCTTTTGATCACGAATGACCGCTTTTCCGAATGTGTAGGTTTTTTTTGCTTCAAAGATTTTTTTGATCTTTTTTCCATCTGTCGATCCAATCAGAATAGGTGTGACATAACCAGCATTTCCGGCACTTGGTCCAATCACCAACTGTTCTTTTTTGTTATCTATCATCTTTCCTTTAGCACGTACTGCATAATAATCCGTCTCTCGATCCGTGTACGTGTAGACCGTCGACCATTTTTTCTTTTTCGCATCGTATTTCTGAGCTTTTCCGATGACATCATTCATATACGTTTTTGAATTAAAGCGTTCGTATAAAACAAACGTTTCCGGATACTTTCCTCCAAGTAAATAAACGGACCGTACATCAATCGGCTTATATCCGCCTGAGAGTTTACTTTTCTTTAATGAAGCGAGTTGTTTATCCACAATCTTGTTTTCTGATTTACTGAGTGCCGCTGCCGAATCCATCTGGATAGGCAAGAGACTGATTAATAGCCCTGCCGCTGTAAATAATACTGTTTTTTTCATTTCAATTTCCTCCTCGATTGGTTAATAGCGTTCTGCATCATTGACGCTAAATGAACTTAATTGTTCGGTACTCTTGATAAACCATTGTTCTTGATCCAGGTCATATTTGAGATGATAGCGAAACGGTACGTTATCGCCGGGATCTTCTTCAACGAGCGAATCGTCTTCATCGTAATAATCGCCTACATAATAAGAAATCGCTTCAATCGTAGCAGATAAATCGGTCGCATTTTCACTGATCTTAATGGACGACGGTGAATATTCAATACTGTCAAAATATCCTTCCCAATAAACGCCTCTCTTTTCTAAAGAGTTATAGTAACTTTGTTGTCTTGCCAAATAGTCAGGTTCTGTGTACAACGTAAAATAAGACGTATCCATGCTCTCATATGCACTTTTCCATTCACTGGCATGATCATTGATGGTACTGATGATGTCGTCCTTCACAGATTGTCTCACTTCCATACCGCGACCTTTTGCTGAATCAGAAAGCGAAGTCCGATTCGTCACTAACCAATCCTGTCCTGACTTTATCAAGTCTAGTTGCCAGACGATCGTACTCGAATCTGGTCGTTCATGAAAATAAGGCTGATAAGAACGGGAAGAGTAATCAACTGTCACTTTCGCCGTCGCTTGATCACCTTTAATGACGATATCGCTTTGAGGAATAGCATTCGTCGTCAACTCACCATCGAAGACATATCCACCGTTGATTAAATCATTTAAGCTGCTTTGGAAACCTTGATTGTACGTACTCGTACTTACAGAAAGACCTTTAACCGTTCGATCAGTCAAGGCATCTTCCAACTCCCGAAAGAAAATCTCGGAAATATCACTGATTTGTTCATAGGATTCCTCTAAATTTGTATCTTCTTTCGTTTTACCTTTTTCTTTGGAAGTCGATTCTTTTTTATCTTCCTCTTTCGCTTCTTCTTCCCCTATGACAAATGTGGCATTCGACTTGGGTTCGTTTGACTTTTTAGCAACAACATCTTCTTCCATGCCCCAGTAATAATAGGCACTTCCACCAATTCCTGCTATCAAAAGAAGGCTTAGAATTCCGACACCTCTTTTATTTCGCTTTTGCTTTTGTTTTTTTTCATATTTGATAACGACGTATGCCCGTTCGATTTCTGTACGTTCTTCTGATTCTTCAGGGTGTGCTATTAACTTTTCTTCATAAGCTTTGTCTAACTCTTTCATACTCGATGTTCTTGATATGCCTAATCGTTCGTATGGATCCATAATCATTTCTCCTCTTATGAAAATTTTGTTATTTTTATCTTTATTTTACATTATAATAACCATGGTAAGAAAGGAGTGCACACATAGATGGCACATTGTTTAAATTGTCACACCCCTATGAATGACCAAATGATTTTCTGTCCTGTTTGTGGACAAAAGAATGCTAGAAAAAAGTCACGTTTTTCTAAAAAATCTTGGGTGTTGTTTTTACTTGTATTCCTACTTTTAGTTGGAGGAGGCGTTTTTGCCTATACAAGCTATCAGTCCTCACAACCTTTGTTTCAGACAAGCGAGTTGACTCGCTCCGAAGCTGACCGCGATGAGGTATTACCTCAAGGGTTCTCAGGCACGCAGCGTAGTCAATTAGCAGATGAGGAACTAGAAGACTATCTCGTATTTGACTCCGCTTCACCGGATTCGCTTTATTGTTTCCTAAGCACCTATGCCCAACGTCTTCCTTCTATTGATAAAAAAGATGGGGACTGGAGCTACTACGATTCGAACATCGAAGATTATAGTCCTTATTCCGATCTTTTCTACGGTGAAAAGGATTTGACAGATGATGAGCTTAATTCTTTTGGAAATCGTTTAGCTTTTTCTGAAGATGATCCGTATAGTTATGTGACATTACAAGATATGACGTTCGATTCAATCGAATTAATAAAAAAAAATCAATTCGATGTTCAAACAACCGAAATCTATTCACGTAAAGGTTTTGAAGATGAAGACCAACAGCTATATAAGACGATTACGAACTATGAATTAAGTTTCGAAGATGGAGCATACACAATCACTTCAGTTAAACGCTCATTTAAGAAGGAGATCAAATCATGATGTTACGAATATGTCTTACGATTGTCTTCGCCGTTTTATTAAGTGGTTGCACAAATGAGTCTGCTAACTTGTACATGAAACAAAGTGCACAAAGCACACTAGAAGGTGAGCTCGAACAAGAGAAGCAATGGTTTGAAAAAGCAAAATTAGAAGGTGCGACCGACAAACATCTGATTGCTCTGAGTCAGCAACAAGAGGCATTTCACGATCTTGAAGCCGCTATTTATATGAATCAGACTACAAATGCTGTTAAGTTTGCTGAACGTGTCATGAACCAAACATTCGGTGATCGATCACTTGCGAATCAAGCTTCAACATATCATCGAACTTTACTGAAAATCGAACGTGAATTTAAAGATTTTCAAGGTACCTATACTTACACGACGAGTGACCAAGGGGAGTATGAGCAGGATTACTCAAATGCGACAATCGATGTCAGTACGTATCCTAATCGAAAAGCAACATTAACCATTCATGATGTACTTGACTATGAAGGTGAACCTCTCGATGACTTTGAATATACAGGTCGCTTTGACTCGGAAAACAGTTTAATGGTTTATTTTTATGAATCATCACTTGAAATCACTTTTGATGAGGATGGTCATTTAACCTTCCGAGATTCCGGTATTGAAAAAGACTCTACTGTCGACTTTGAAAAGTCAAAAAATCAGTCTTTATGATAAAACGCTTGTCTTCATATGGAGACAAGCGTTTTTGTGTATTACGCTTTCGTACCTTTCAAACGTCGTAGTCCATATCCTGCTAGACCACCGAAGAATGGGAAGAGGAAGAGCATGAAAGCATTCCAAAGTGTCAGGCTTGAAATAACGACACCAGCCATGAGATCTCCATCCCACTGAACTTCAAGTCGAGTCTGTGTGAAATATGCCAATATGAGACCTCCAACTAGGAAGACACTTCCGTAGACGACCGTAGCATGTAGTGTTCGTATCCAGCGGAAACCTATCCCTATATGGATGGCAAACATAAGCAGAAGGAAAATTAGTCCGTATGGTGCAACGCTTGTTCGAAGAAGCTGTTCTTCTTCAAAAGGAGATGAACTATCTGCTATTTGAATCATACGAGATACAAGACCAATATCGACTGTTTCATCAAAACGTGTGACTTTTGGATCGAGCGTTGGATCATTTCCATTCTCAATTTGATTGCCTACAATGTCTTGAATCCGACCAAGACCCGATGCTTCTTCTGCTTCTGTGACGGGTTTTTGTAAGTCGTTTAACCGATCTTCTCCGTATAAAGCGGCGCCAAGACGGTATTCTTCTGTTAAGACCGTCATTTTAAAATCAACTTGACCCGCTTGTGACATTACATAGATTGGTGAAGCACCACTTAAGAGCACGAGACTTGTCGCCTCTCCAACTGCTGCATCATCTAGTTCATCTAGTTCGTTTAGATAATAGAGCTGTCCGATTGATGTCATAAGGACACCTACTAAATAAATACTCATCAGAGTCATCGCAGCAACCCGACCGACCTGCCAAGATCCGCGTAATTCTTTTTGTCCAATAAAGAGGAACAATAGGACTCCAGAAAACGAGATGAAGAAAGTCCGTAAGATGCCTTTTAATAGATGAAGATCAAAAATACCAAAGTCTGTCGCAAATAGTCCGACTAATAAAGCAATCAGAGATAATGTCAGCGAAAAAATGAAGGTTCGTTCAATTCGTTCGTTCCATGAGACTGCCTTCCCCCCAACGACTCCACCTCGTTCCAGTAACCAAGCACTACCAACTAGTAAGAATAGACCGGGTAACGAAAGAAGAAGATGACCGGAGAAAATATGAAAATCCAACTGATTGACTGCTTTCTGGATTTCCGATAAGTATTCGGCATCTCCGCGCGATACTTCCGTGATCAACCACGATTTTAAGTCTTCACTTGATGTCAGTTGAAGACCTGCCAGCGATACAAATAACAAGAAGAAAAAGAGACCAACTGCACTATAATCACTTCCGATATTCTGTTGAGCGGCCTTTAATGAATCAAGGGAGGCTTCTCCACTAACAAGACCCAGAATAATGAACAGTAAAACGATGATTGCTGCGAAGCAAATCAGGGCGGCTACGCTTCCGACTACTAGACTTGGATTCGAAGTCGACAGATCAAAGCGTGACAAAAATGTTCTTCCCCGCTCTTTCCATGTTGAGTTCGTACCCCAATTTTGTGTCTTCCATTTTTTACGAATGTCATCCATGCCCGGTAAACGATCTACGATTGAACCTTCTGACGTTGCTGCCACAAGTCGTGAATGACCACAACTCGGACAATAAGAAGAACGACTATCCATCTGATGTCCGCATCCAACACAAAAGTGAGCTGCTTGTTCAAAGCGAATCGGTCGTAACTGTTTATCGAGTACTGTCCCGTCTACACTACAATACTGAGCATGTTGAGCATGAGCTTTTCCACAGGTCGAGCAGTACTTCATACGTGTTGCCCCATTTCGGATCCACAGCATGTACAGTATTGTTGATCGTTACGTTGCGGTGTATGACAGGTAGAACATTCCACCTTCATCTGATCGGTTTCTCTAGGAACGGCTGTACCGCACTTACCGCAAAATTTCGCACCCGGTTCTAGTGCAGTTCGACATGATTTACATTGCTTTTGCGCTGCCTCAACTTCCATTTCTTCAATTCGTGATAATGCACCAAATACAAGCACTTCCTGCGCCAAAATGTCTTTAATTTCATCACGACGCCCTTCACTTCGAAGCTTCATATAATGCCGCTCCCCGATTTCGTACAAAAGACGTCCTTTTTCGCGTCGAGCTTGTTCGGCATTTTCATGCAGTTCTTTTGGTGTCATTTCTTGAAAACGTGATTTTATCATTTTCCAATCCATCATCTGTGTTTCCTCCCTGATTTTACTTAATGTTCGTAGCTTGCTGAATTCTAAAACTCTCTTCATAACTATCAGAATCCGGAGTGCTTCCATACGTGAAAAGGTACCGGAAGAGTGATTTTGATGTTGATTTTCCAGGGGATTCACTATCATACGAATAAAGTTCGCCACGGATATAGGTCGTTGCCATTAATTCGATTCCGACTGTATCACCATATTCAACAAACTTTGCAGAAGAACGATCAATCGAGGCACTCATGAACTCGCCATCCCATTCCAAATCTTTTCTACTCCAGTCATCGTAATTTTTTTGTTGCTTCGCTATATACGAAGCATCATCGACAAGTGTGAAGTAACTCGTATCCTGATAGTTCGCTGCATCGACCCAATCGGAAGCATGTTCTTCCACGACTTGCTCGATTTGATCAAGGGTAGCTTCCGATGGTTGAAATACAAAATCAATTTTTTTCGTATCCGGTTTGACGAGTACCTCTTCTGAAGTCTCATCTCCCCAGGCAAATTGATTTTCAATAGCTAAAGTAATACCGTTCTTCGGAATCGGTCCGTATGAATCAAGTTCCGAAATCGTCTTCGATGTTACTTTTCCATCGACAATCAGAAACGCGTCTGGATAAGTTTGATCTAAGGAGACGGCATTCCCTTTTAAGGTGATTTCATATTTTCGATTCGAAGCATCTAAGGTTAACGGATTGATAGTAACTTCACTTGACTCTTTTCCATACTCCCCATCATAGGCAATTTTGGCATCCGTCAGTCCCGGGTATATGCCATCCATTTGAATACCATCTGCTGACGCCTTACTACTTTCTGTCCCGACCGGATTAACAAGCGTCACTTTCGTTCCTTCAAAGTTACTGATGACTTCCGTTCGCACTCCCTCTAGCTGCAGACGATAGTCCTTGAAGATTCCAAACTGACGTCCGTCCGCTACAATTTGTGCTGGAACATCGCTTTCGTTCTCAGCTTGAAGAGATGTGCCCGCCATTAATAAATATTCCATAAATGATTTCTTTTGTTCAGGTGTCTCCTTCAAGGCATCCAGAAAACGCTGAGCCATTGATTGATCGATTGGCTTCCCATTAAACTCCGTATGTTCAGCCAATAACTTCGCATCACCCGAGCGAATGGCATCACGTACTTCATTTGTAGTCGCCTCAACGGTAAACCATTGTGTCGATAAACCATAGTAAGCCCCACCAGCTATTAACAGAAGTACAAGGGCTGACAGAAGAGCTTTTGTTTTTTTATTCATTTTCTTAGATTGAATAGGTTTTTCGTCTCTTTCTTTTTCAATATGGTTATTTTCTTCTTCGCGGCCCGCAAGAGCATCGCCACAGCTCGGACAAAATTTCAATCCGCGCTTCGCGGAATTCGCACAATTCACACATGACATTTCATAAACCTCCTTTTATCTCACACGAACAATCAAACTACACTAAGTTAAATTTATCCATAGAAGATATTAACACAAAAAAGATATATTTTAACTTAAATTTGTAATAAAAAGAATCTATTTACTTATATTTAAAATAAAACTGTAGAATTGATCAAATAATTGTTCTTTCTATACATATAATGAACTATATATAAAAAAAACAGACTGAATTCTCCCTTTCTTAAAAGGACGATTCAGTCTATTTTTTTAATGATTCAGTCTCCGGGAGTTGATTCAAAAAGGTGAAGGTATCGCGCATAGCCTTTTTCATCATAGATGACTTCAAGAGCATTATTCTTTTTTACCGTGTATAAACTAATTTTTTTAATTTGATGTTGATCGAGGATACTAGTTCCTCGTGTCACTTTTGAAGACATTGCCGGATCATATTTATAGGTTTTCTTTGGTTTTCCGAACACATCAAGTATTTGCTTTTCACTAATATCAGTTCGTTTTTCGATACTTAAAGGTAATAAAATTTCGTCGATGGTCTTTTTGTTACGATACGTCCCGTAAAGTACGTTTCCTTTAAAAATACCGTTAGTGTAAACTTTTTCTTGATAATATATCTTTCCATTCGTTCCTTTTACTTTAGAATAAGAATCGTAAAGTTGATGTGAAGCATTCACGAACGTTCCTTTTTGATTCAATATATTTTTTTGACTCATCAGCCACTTTAAATTCGCTGTTTTGGATTCTTTGCGTACTGTCAGCGAGAGCGTAGCAGTGTGCCCCTCATAAGAGGCTTTAATCGTTACTTTTCCGGGAGACTTTCCAATTAACTTGCCTTTTGAAAAATAGGCAACTTGTGGATTATCAGACCGCCAAACGGCTTGATTCGTCAATTTAGTTTCCGTTCCATCTTTTGATATGGCAACAAATGTCGGTATCGTTTCGTTTCGAACAATTAACGAATTAAAATCTGTACTGATTTTTGCGCTCACGATTCGCTTTTTTAAATTTTTTGCATCATAGACACGCACAGAATCTCCCAATGTCAATATTTTGGACGAGTTTTCATTAAATACGATACGTGATTCTTCTATATTTGTATAAATTCGTTTAGCTGTTTGCATATCGTATAAGATTCCTTTTGAAGTACCGAGAAACACCCCGCTGTCATCCAAATCGATTTCATCATACGTTTTTAGTGATGATAGAACGGACTTAGTAAACGGGCTCTTGTACTGATAAATACGTCCGTCATAGGTATTAAAGATTAAAGTATTAAATCGTGTCACATCATACGAGATAATTCTTTCCTGCGGTAAAATTTCAGTGACCATTTCTAGCGCATGATTCATGACATGAATCGAGGAGTCATCTCCAATCATGATATAATCGTTCGAGACTTTCAACGTACCATCAGTACTGATCCCTCGAGCGGACAATACTTTTTCAGTTTTGATGTCGTATACGAAAATATGATCATCTGATGCGATAACGAGTTTAGAGGAATTGGGCAAAAACTTAGCTTTAATTCCACTGTTAAACCGGTAGACCTGATCCTGATATCTAAGATTATCGATTGTTCTGACTTCATCGCCAAATTCATCATAAATCGTAAAATAGGTGTGCCAAAATTCTTTTGCAATCATCCAGGATTCATCTGTACTGACATCAAGTAATGTGTCACCTGTATCTTCTGTTCTTAAACGTGTTCCAGTCTCTAAATCAACTAAATTTGTTCCTGCATGATCGGCATAATACAATGTATTGCCGCGAATTGTAGAGTTTTGTCCAATTACATCATCATTAATTTGAGCAACTGTCGGTAAGCTGACGCTTGCTGACACTGATAAATTAGGGTATAGAATCGAAATTAAAATAACCCCTGCTATCATTTTTTTCATCTTCTTCATCCTCTCATTAAATAAATCGACTAACCTACATGTTATAGAAAAAACAAAGAGAACAATTATTTATTTTGAAATATAAGGAAATATGTTCTCTTTTATTAGACTTATATCATTTTGAATCCCTGGATTTCTGTGTTTGAATCTGGTCGAATAGTTGCTCGACATTGAATATGTCCGCATCGAACAAGTCGAGAATGACCAGCATCAACCAAATTGTTAAATCATATTCTCAGGTCCCATTGAACTGAGACGGATCACGGATGATCTTTATTGACTTGTTAATACCAGTCCAACATCAAAAAAAGAACCTTTCAATATGCTATCGGCAAGCACTTTGAAAGGTTCTGTTCTCTTCGTCCAACAGCGAAAGGTATCATCATGTTTATTCACGCGTACTCGGATCAAACATCGGCATATACGTCACGTTGCAAATATTTCCGCCGTCTTCTGGATCCTCGAAGACATCAATGACGATGACGACCTCCTCATTCTCCATGAAGGCTATCGGCTCGCGGATGTTTTTTCGGAAAAAACCGATTCCGTCTCCATACTCATCAATCCGGTCAATGTTCATGATCGTCCCATTGACGACAATAGCATCTGTTTTTCGGTCGAACTTCAGACGGGGACACTCTGGGAAAATTTCGTCATTCAGGACGACCATCGGAATCGGGATCCGTCTGCCTTCTTTGTCGATAATTTTTTCGACGAGTGGTCGGTTATAATCCGTCCATTCCTCCAGTCCGACACGTTTGACGTTCATCGTCCCTTGTCCTTTGATATACCGTGTCACGATATGGTCGAAAAATAAGTAGGTCCGATCGATGGAGTCTGCGTTCGGAATACGTGCCGACTTCCCTGCCGCTCCAACATGGATTCCAAAATAACTGAGCCATTGTAGGAGGAACTCCTGCTCGAATAACTGTTTGTCAAAGATAATGCTGACCACTTCCAGTTTCGTCTCCTGGACGAAACACTGGATTGAAATTTCATCTGCATTAACAGTATAGAGCCGTTCTCCGACATATCGCTCTTCATAATCTTGGACAAGACAATACTCAAAATACTCCGGATACTCACGTAATCGTTTTTCATATTGACGTTTTTCAAATGCTTCCATTTGTCCTCACTCCTTTTTTCTTTCTATCCGGTTGACTGTTTTTGTTGTTCCCTATCCCGGCTTTAGAGTCCTGCTTTTAATATGTGCACATGCCAAGTTTAATTCATTTTTTTCCGAACACTCCATAGGATAAGTAGAGTTATCCTGAAGCAAGTGGCGGAAACAGGTGGTTTTTCAAGTGTTTTTTTGTTTTGGACGCGAAAAATAGAGGGATTTTGCGTCTCGAAAGTTTAGAAAACCGTTGGCATGATTCAAAAAAGACGATTTGAAAAGAGAGGATAACTCTACTTATACTGAAACTACCGCGGAATACATAGATATGCATATCTCAGATTGGATGCTCTTATAATGAATGAAGCGTTAAAACAATGGATGCCCCTCGTCAATTCTCTTCTCTCCCGTCTCTCGATTCATCCGAATGAACAGGATGAATGCCGCCAGGTTGCTCTGCTTCGTCTTTGGAAATCGATTGAAGAAGGCAAAGTCATGACCGTCACCTTCGCCCGGATCCGGGCGAAAGGCGCGATGCTTGATTACTTAGCAACCCGCAACCGGACACTCGCCGGTGAAGTCGCCGTCGAGACGTTACCGGAACTCCCCCGTCAGCAGCAAGTCTCGTTCACTTACTTACTCGATCAACTGAAACAGGAACTGTCCCGGAAGGAATTTACTATCCTGCAAGCTCTCCTTCATGGTAACGAGGACACCCTCGGCTACTCCCCGGCCCGACTCCGATCACTTAAGTCCGAACTCAAACGAAAAGTGCAGGACATCCTTCTATGATGACGTTTTACTTGGACCGGTTGCTTGCAATCATCGAACAGTCTCCGAGCTACAGCCTGCTGACGAAAAAAGCGTACCGCGTCGACGCCCGCCATTTCTGTACCCACGCTGAAACGATCGACATTCCTTCCATGCACCGCTACATCACGCTGTTAAGACAAACCTACGCCCCGACGACTGTCTCCCGGCGAATCAATGCACTTTCGACGCTATTTGACGCCTTAGCCGCTGAAAAATCCATTCCTTCGAATCCCTTATCCCGGATCAAGAAACCGACCCGTCCGCTTCCAAAACACCGGACGGCCTTTAGTTACACCGAAGCAAGACGGGTCATCGAGACGCTGCAAGACGATACGATGTATACGTTCTACTTCCTGCTGTTACATACAGGTCTTCGCTTCAACGAAGCCCGACAGCTCAACCGGACCGATCTCGACCTGACCGAACGCCAACTGTTTGTCCGTCATGGTAAGGGACAGAAAACACGCTACGTCCCGCTCCATGACGAATTGGTCACTGTCCTGATACGCTATCTCGATGTTCAATCAAGCGATAGTCCGTTGTTCCAAAATACTGCTGGCGGCTTGCTTGATCCGAATCAAGCACGGAAGCACCTCCGACTCGCCAGTCAACGAGTCTTGCATCGTACACTCCGACCACACGACTTACGGGTGACGTTCGCAACGACCCTGTACCGGGAACATCGAGCGGATTTACTGACCGTCATGCGTCTCCTTGGTCATAGTGACGCCAAGACGACGCAACAGTATATCTTACCATCGTCAGAAGTCGCCAGGTCCTCAATCAACCGCCTCATGCCGATAACGCATTGATGATGTGTTGGAGCTTCGTTTCCTCCGTCAGAATATAGCCTTCCGTCGTTCGGGAGCTACCATGACCAAGTAACCGCTGAATTTCCAGCAGTTTCCGATTTCCTGTCTGATAGAGATACGTCGCAAACGACACACGTAAGTCATGCGGGTGTAACGGCCGTCCGCACGTAGTAAGCGACTGTTGACGTAATACATCACGAGCTGACTGTTCATTGATGGCTTTGCCTCGGATAGATTGAAAGACGAGCCCTGTCGTCCGTCCTGCTAAAAACGTTCGAAGCTTACTCACCAGTCCCTCTCCAAGCGGAATTGTTCGTAAGCGTCGCCCTTTCCCGTGTCGTACGAGTAACGTCAAAGTCCCAAACTGAATGTCTTCGATCGACAACAAACGGGCCTCCATGAAGCGGAGGCCCGTTTGACTGATGAGTTCAAAGAAGAGACGGTATGTTGGATGATTGATTTGCCGGATTGTTTCCATCACTTCCTCAAGCGGATGGTGTTCACGTTGTTGGATGTATTGGTGAACGATTGGACGGACTTGTTTCATCGGATTCACCTTGATCCGTTTCGCTCGGACCAGTTCATTCCCGAGGGCCGTCAATGCATGATACCGACGCATTGCCGTCGCTGGTTTGTACTGTTGAATCAATAAATCAAAATACGTTTGAAGGGACTTGACTGACCACTCGACATGATTCTTCTTCATCTGCCGCAAATCACTGCGATAAGCTTTGATTGTTTGCTTACTATATGTCAGATGCGAGACCAGATAGTGCTCCAAATAAGAAAAGTGTGTCATGAGAAATCCCCCTTTAGTTGTCCTAACAAAAGAATTCCCTTTTCATTTTTCTTTGAATCTCTTCAGAACACTATGTTCTTTTTTAACCCTATCCAAAATTGAACAGCGTTCAGCTAGTTTTTAAATTATCAATTTCCACCAAAAACCATTTTAAGGAAATTAAAAAGATCATAATAGGTACAATAGGATTATAAACGTACTTACCCTTATAGAACTGGAGGAACAAATATATGACTCAGCAACTACCTATGGATGACTCACAAAATAACGCATTAGAAACTGTATTGACACATCTACTTAAAGTACCAGGTATCCGTGTCGATCGAACAGCTTTTTTGTGTGATCAATTCAAAGCAAGCATCCCGAATACTATGACAAGAATCCGGTTACTGGATGCCGGTCCGATGGCCATCGGAGCAACTGAAAAAGAACTTCAGCAAAAAGCGCGGAAATTAATCAATTTAGCAACTGCTCAGAGTACTACTATTTCATTTGCCGCTGGACTACCAGGTGGCTTTGTAATGGCTGCCACCATTCCAGCGGACACTGTACAGTTTTTGGCTACTTCCATTCGTCTTTCTCAACAGTTAGCTTATTTGTATGGCTATCAGGATTTATGGGAAGACGGCGTTATTAATGAAGAACGAATCCGCAACCAATTCATTCTCTATATGGGCGTCATGTTCGGAGTCGGTGGATCTGCTGCTGGTCTACGAGTTTTATCACCTCGCCTTGCGCAACAAGCCATAACTAAGCTTCCACAGCAAGCGTTGACACGAACGATCTATTATCCATTAATCAAACGAATCGCTGCTTCAATCGGATTTAAAATGAATAAGAAATTATTTGCCCAAGGCGTCGGAAAAATTATTCCTATTGTCGGTGGTGTCATTTCTGGTGGCTTCACGCTGATTGCCTTAAAACAAATGGGCGGACGCCTTCAAAAGGAACTTGCTTTATCCATCGACTACACGACCCATCAACAAGAAACTGATTTAAAAGAAATTCAGACGATCATTGAGTTGGATCCGTCTATCGAAGCAACTGTCGCGCCGACAACGCAAGGAACTCCATCTAAACTTTCATATGAAGAATTCCTTGCACAACAAAGTAATATTAAGCAAATGCACCAGACAGGAACAATCTCACAACAGCAATATCTGTCAATCATGGAGCAATTGAAAAGGAGCTACGATCATGGAAATCGGTAAACAACTTTTCGGTAAATTATCAGCTTTAGCTGTTTCTGTCCCTGTATCCCAAGAACTGATTCAAAAAGCGTTGTCTGAACGAATCAATGAATTAGAAGATATTCAAGTTGTGATCACACCAGACCATATTGATTTATCTGGATCTGTACACATCAAAAAATTTGGTTTGTCACGTAAACAACGCGTCTCGATATTATTATCACCGAACCGTGTCGAATCACGAACGATTTATTTTAACGTTCTAAAAGTAAAACCACTCGATTTTGAAACATCAAATGCCTCTTATCTCACTAAAGCACCATTCACGCACTATGAGAATCGAATCCTTTGTCTCGATCTCTCTTCACTCGATATTTTGCAAAAAACGAAGTTTGGTTCGCTGCGTCATCTGCAGCTTGACCATGAACAACTGACAGTAGGAATGGGCATTTAATAATAATTTAACAGCTTCATGAAAAGTGTATGAAATTCGTTTTACTTTATGTTTTGAAAAAAACCATAAAAATATTCCAATTGAGATATGAAGAATGATACGAATGAAATCTTCGATGTTCTAAATAACTCGCTTTACACCTTATCTTTTACTTGAAGGCAGTAATTTGATTCTTATTCTTAAAACGATTTAATACAAAGGAGAAACACACATGGACATTTCATATTCGAATAACACCATTGCAGATTGGGTACACTATGCTGCAAATCAACGTAGTCAATGGCAATCTGAACTGGATCGACTAGAGACTCGCAGGAACTCTGATCCCTATCAAATCGCCTCAAGATCTCATGACTACTTTCTCGGTGCAGAACGAGAATTCAGAAAGATGCTTGACCCTGATTTTTCCTTACAATATGAAGACGATACTATCAGTGACTGGATGTATTTCTATTATGGTAGTCTACAAGCAGCAAACGAAATTCTGAACATCAGTAAGTTCGATGAAAGCTACGCGTTTGAGTACAACATGAATTAATAATTGTTGTTTGCTCTTTCATGTACTAGTTAGCATTATGACACTATGAATCTGTGATAACTCAAAAAGGTGCTTCGGATATAAAATCCAAAGCACCTTTTGATTGTTATCTAAAACGAAAAGTGTATTTCCTTAAGTTGACAAATCCGGTCCTTATCTTCCGCATACTCTCCTGCTTCGTGCCAGGAGCCGGCTTCACCGAATTTTCCTTGATTCGATAGGAAATTATAGCTGCCGATGACCAAAAATGTCTCATCGCACATCAATAGTTTAAAATGGGTGTTGGAGACATGTAGCTTTATCTTCCCAGGGTAGCTTTTTTTCAGCCACTTTCGTTTTAAATCACTTGCTACCTCTTTAGAAGTGACACTTCGATTATCACTGGTTTTATAACCATTCTCGGTTCCAATCCCATAAACAATCTTCACGTCGACCCCGCGCTTAAGCGCTGATTCCATTTTATTCATCAGTACGTTGTCTCGCATTAACCATTTCCCTAACCAAGGACTGACAAGGCAGATTTCAGATTGTGCTTCATCAAAAGCCCGATAGAACAAATCTTTCATCTGTTGATTTTCGACATAATGACGGTTCGTTGGCTTGATATCTTTCAATTGTAAGTCTTGAATGATTTGCAGCATCGATTCTACGTCTAATCCATCCGACGATTTTGCTTTTAACAGATCAAGCACCTCTTGTATTTTTTCATCTTTGTCCTGATGAAGACCGATGGCAACTTGTAAATCAGCCATGATTGCTTCCGATTGACTGGCAGTCATATCTGCAGTTTGATCAAACTTACCATTTAACATTTCGAGATTTTTTTCCATTTGTGCAGAATGATTTTTCACAGTAGCATGTATCTCCTCCATTTTTTGATTCGAAGAGGATTCACTTTTTAGCATGACCTTTTCTATCGTCTGTAACATTTGTGCCATGTAACTATCCATTTGCATCATCAAAGTACGTGCCAGTTCATGCTCCCGACTAGTTGTTTCTAAGATAGGTGTTGGTGTGAAATCAGACGTTTGTCTGACACTCACAGGACTGTTTTCTTTTTTTGCAAAAAGACTGAGTCCGATAAAACTGATGAAAACAAGCACGATGTAGAGTGCTGAAATCATTTGATCAAACAAGAAAAAGTGAATCAATGTTAGTAAGGTCATCGCTCCAAGTGTGATGTACGCCGTCACTTGATCGTACACTCTGTCCTTTTGCCACAGATAAAGGCTGATCGCTCCAAGAATCAGTAGAAAACTGAGACTCACTGCATTTGGTAATACCCACGGCAAAAAGGATGCCAGTGCATTGATGATGAGAAGTTGTCGATGTGTCATGAACGTCTCCTTTAATCTACTAAGACTTTATCAATGATGAGTTCAAGTTCATCTTGATAGATATCAACGGTTGCCATGACTCGAATGGGAAACTGCGCGGCCATCGCATTTTCAATCCGTTCTTTTCTTCCTTTGATTTCTTGCGAATCTGCTTTAAACAAGACGGATTTGATTTGTTTGTCGTCTTGAGTCAGTTGAAAAAACAGATGACCATTCTTTTCTGTTACTTGTTCGACCATTCCCTCGACGATAACCTGCAACCCGCGATCTGATTTTTGAATAGAAGCAAGTGTCCGAGCCTGAATCGTTTCTGCTGTTTTATTCGTCAACGTTACATCTTGTAAAGCTGCCGGTACAAGCTCCAATTCTCCGTTATATTCTGTTACTTTTCCTTTAATCGTAGCTGTCGCATGAACAGGATACTCGGAAGGCTCAGGTTTTAGGCTTACGAACAATGGTACTTTTAAAGTCTGTCCATTCTTACTCTCAACTGTTAAGAAAATGTGACCTTTCGGATGAACATACTTTGAAATGATTTTGGCTGATACGGTCTTGGTTTGACCGACATCGTCACTTGTGATTTGCTCAGTCTGATTGGATTCAATCATGATGAGATCTTGTTCTGTTTGCGGTACGACTTCGATTGTCCCTTGATAGACATCAACGTTTCCGGTGACCGTAACCTTTTTACCGGACATCAACATCGACGAATCAATTCCCTTGTCTTTAAAGATCGGTACGCTGATCGTCCCGCTATCATCGTTCAGTTTTAAGAATACATGTCCTTTACTTGTTAAACGTTCCGTAATCGTACCGGTAATTTTTTGCTGTTGCCCTTTCATCTCTTGAGTAATAGAGGAAATGGATATTACGTCAGCCTCTTTTGTCATTTCATCAGCTTCTACCGATTGAACTGTATTCGTTTTTTTCGCCGTTTCATTTCCGAACAGATTTAATTTATAGATGGCTCCACCGGCCAGTAGAACAAGTATGCAGACGGTCAAACCGATAAACATTCTTTTTGATTGTTTCATTTAGACACTCTCCTTAAGAATTCCTATTCAATATTTATTTTTGTCTTATATTTCTAATTTTACACAACCTCAGAAACTCTAATTTTCATTTTCAATAGAAATGGTCAATATGTATTCGTTATAATTTCTTTTTTTCGAATCACTTTATTAAAAGTAAAAGAGTGACGAACAACTCTTTTCACGGAGTCCTTCATCACTCTTTTGACGTTGTTTAACATCAAGAAAAATTTGGTGTTGGTAGTTCATTAAGCTTTTTTACGTCGTTTCTCCCTGAAGGTTTCTGCTTGGGTACCATCAACGTACTGTGATTTTAATTTTCATACTCGTACTGTTCCCTGCTTTGTCTTTTACAGTGTATGTCAGTGCATAAACACCTTTACGTTTTGTATTGACGCTGCCGGTCACTTTGATTGACTTCGTCAACGAACCATCGACATTATCTTTTGCGGTGACCCCTGTCATCGGATTGAATGACGACTTATATTTAACCGTTTTCGACTTCGCTCCTGTAATGACCGGTTTGACGTTATCTTTAACCGTGATTTTACGAATCAGAGTCGTCGTATTTCCTGAACGGTCCGCCACTTTGTATGTCAACGTGTACGTACCGACCTTCTTCAGATTAACACTGCCCGATACTTGAATATTCTTCGTCACGTCTCCATCGATGTTATCTTTTGCCGTAATGCCTTTTTTCGGATCAAACGTACTGTTCAGATTGATCGACTGGTTATTCACACCTACCAGGACCGGTTTAATCGTATCTTTGACGGTCACACGGCGAATAATCCTCGCATGATTCCTTGCCCGGTCTCTTGCGCTGTATGTCAGACTGTATAGTCCCGGTTTCTTAATGTCTACTATCCCGTAAATTAACATAGATTTCGTAAGATTTCCGTCTGTCTCATCCATTGCGGTGACATTAAGTTTTTTATCAAAGAGCATTCCTGCTTCAATCGTGATATCCGTCGCGCCTTTAATAACAGGCAATGTTGCATCGATCACTTTCAATTTCAGAACCTCACTCTTATTTCCCAGGCTATCTGATGCCGTAAAACTGAACTCTTCATTGGTGTTAAGTTTTGTAATTGTAAAGCTGAAATTACCGGTTGCGTCAGCCGTTGTTTCTATTATTTTAGTAGCATATGTCAGTTGGACTTTCGCTTTCGACTCAGTCATTCCTGTGATGAGACCTGAACGATTAGTGATCTGATTCACCTGAAGGGCCGGTGCCGTTTTATCGGCTACAAGCACCGTTACAGCTGGACTGATGTTTCCTGCATCATCTGTTGCCGTGATTGTCAGATCCGTTCCTGCCGCTTGCTTCGGAATCATTACTTTGAATGCGCCGTCTTTCCCGGCAATCGTTTGGCCGATTTCTGTCAATCCTACATGAACTAAAATTACAGCTCCTGCTTCGGTCGTCCCTGAAATGACAGTCGTTTGATCGGTGACTTCAGAAACTATTGGCACAAGCGGTGCAGTAACATCCTTCACTGTTACAGAAGTACTTTCACTATTGTTATACCAATCATCCGTAGTCACCACTGAAATCACAGTGTTAGGAGGAAACGTATTTATTGGAAATTTAAAATTTCCGTAGTCATCTGCTATTGTTTTTCCAAAACTATAATGTTGATTGTATAGTCCTAAAAAGAAACTAATAGTAGAACGTTTTTCAGCTGTACCTGTTATGAATAAACTTTTTTCTGTCATTTCATCAACTCTTGGTTTTTCAGGTGCTGTAACATCTATAGTCGGTGTATTAGAATCTGCTTCTGTTAAATACGGCTTAAATTCTATTATCGATCCAGCTCTCAAATCATCATTTTTATCAAATATCATCTGCCCGATTGATGTCTCATCTACCGTTCCCCAGTAATTATTAACGGCAGTAATTTTTGCATCCAGATACCCATGAGGTAATACTAATGCAGTGCCAACTCCTAAAAAAGAATTATATTCTAAAATTGTTTCAGATGAATTGTAACTAGCCCAATTTTCTATTGTATAGTTTAAAGAATTATAAAAAACATTGTTTCGAATATAGACTTTTGTATCACCAGATGTACCAACACTAATTTTACGAGAATTTATAAACGCGTTTCGTTCGATATATACATTGCTTGTGGGATACCAAATGTACATATACTCTGATAAATTGATTACTCTAGAATCTTTTAAAATCAAACTTCCATAAATCGCATTACCACTTGGAGCATACAGACTTCCTGAAACAACATCTGCATACTCAATGTCAATCAGAAATTTTTTCGAGTAGTCACCGTTAGCAGGTACTATATGTACATTATTAATTTTTACTCTCTCATTCGTATTTCCTACTGCTTCTAAAATTCCAAAATCATAAATCCTATTATTGTTTCCATTAATCACTGTCCCGGGTTCAATCTTTAAAGTCACTCCATTTGCAATTTGAATATCTCCTACAAGGTTATAGGGTGAATTCTCTTTGGTCCATACGGTATCTTCCCGAATAATTCCTGATACGTCTGTACTTGCTGAAGCGACGGCAGTCCTGCTGTCAAAATCTCCAATGAATAGGTAAAGTACAAATAGCAAAAATAATATTTTCTTCATATTTCCTCCTGTTTTATAAATAATTTTCTAATCTTAAATAAATCGAATTAGATTCTATTTAAACGATTAGATAAAGTCTTTTTTATTGTTAGTTTATTCTTCTATAAATTACATACTGGTTTATTTTAAGGTATCTTTTATCTCATTTACCTATTTTAGTAAAATAAAAAGATTCCTTGTACATACATACAAGGAATCTTTTTTCAGTCACGACTATATAAGTCTCGTGTATACACTTTATCTTCAACATCACTCAACTCAGGATGCATCCGATTTGAGAGAATGACATCTGATTCTTGCTTAAACGCTTCAAGATCACGAATGACACGAGAATTGTAGAATGTATCTTCCGTCAAGACAGGTTCGAAGACCGTTACTTCGATTCCTTTTGCCTTGATCCGTTTCATGATGCCTTGAATCGATGAGGCACGGAAGTTATCCGAGTCCGTTTTCATCGTAAGGCGATAAACTCCGACGACTTTCGGATTTTGCTTAATGATCGTATCCGCAATATAATCTTTCCGTGTCCGGTTCGCTTCAACGATTGCCCCGATGATGTTATTCGGCACTTCATCGTAGTTCGCAAGGAGTTGCTTTGTATCTTTTGGTAAGCAGTACCCACCATATCCGAAAGAAGGATTGTTGTAATGATTGCCGATCCGGCTATCGAGTCCAACTCCTTCAATGATTTGTTTTGTATCAAGATTACGGACTTCTGCATACGTATCAAGTTCGTTAAAGAACGCGACACGCATCGCTAAATACGTATTGGAGAACAACTTGATGGCTTCAGCTTCTGTTGAATCTGTCAAAAGAATCGGCACATCCTTCTTGATGGCTCCTTGGAGTAACAGATCAGCAAACTGCTGCGCTCGCTCCGACTGTTCACCAACGACGATGCGTGATGGATAAAGATTGTCATGTAGTGCCTGTCCTTCACGGAGGAACTCCGGTGAGAAGATAATGTTTTGTGTATCGAATTTTTCTTTTAATTCTTGTGTGTAACCAACCGGTACCGTCGATTTGATGACCATCGTCGCATCCGGATTAATGGCGAGGACTGTCGCGATGACGCTCTCAACGGTACGCGTGTTAAAGTAATTCCGTGTTGGATCGTAATCGGTCGGCGTTGCAATGATGACAAAATCAGCTTCTTTATAGGCCTCAAAATTATCAGTTGTTGCTCGCAAATTCAACTCCTTATTTTGAAGAAAGTTTTCAATTTCAGCATCAACGATTGGTGATTTTCGATTGTTAACGAGTTCGACACGTTCTTTAATGATATCAATTGATGTGACTTCATTATGCTGTGCGAGTAAAACAGCCATCGAAAGACCGACGTAACCTGTCCCTGCTACTGTAATTTTCATATGTTTGCTTCTCCTTAGATTAAATCGTAACACCTTGGATCGTGTTCATGAATTCTTCTTTTAACTTTCTCAACATGCTTTTACTTAAGTCGAGCGTATCTTCTTTCACGCTAAAGTAAAATTTGATTTTTGGTTCAGTGCCAGATGGGCGGAGTGTAATCCAAGTATTCCCTTCTAAATACAACTTCAATACGTTCGAAGTGGGCAAATCAATTTGCGACATTACTCCAGTTTGATAATTGTTTCTTTGACCTGAAAGGTAATCTTCGATCATTACTACTTTTTTACCTGCCACTTCGTTTATAGGAGATTGCCGAACCTGTTGCATCATTTCTTGAATCTGAGTCGCACCATCTTTACCTTTTAAAGTTAATGATACAAGATCTTCTTGATAGTAACCGTACCGGTTCATTAAATTAAGAAGTGCAGTGTGTAAAGTGATTCCTTGCTCATGATAGTATGCTGCAACCTCTGCAATGAATACCGCCGCTTGAACCGCGTCCTTGTCACGTGCAAACTCCTTAATCAAATAACCATAACTTTCTTCGTATCCAAATAAAAATTCATGGGAAGACTGTTCTTCGAATTGTTTGATCTTTTCTCCAATAAACTTAAACCCGGTTAGTGTATCGATTGTCTCAATACCATAATCTTGGGCAATTGTACGCCCAATCTCGGAAGTAACGATCGTTTTGAGGACAACTCCATTCACAGGAAGAATCCCTAATCGCTTCTTTTGCTCGAGAATATAATGTAGCATTAAAGCACCTGTCTGGTTTCCAGTTAGCACTTCATACTGTCCTTGCGCATTTTTGACAGCAACCCCTAAACGATCAGCGTCCGGATCCGTCGCAAGTAACAGATCTGCATCATGTTTTTCTCCGTAACGAATTGCGTATTCAAAGGCAGCATGCTCCTCCGGATTGGGCGAGACAACCGTTGGAAATTCTGGATCTGGAGTCATTTGTTCTTCTACTAGAATGATATGCTCAAAGCCAAATCGTTTTAATCCTTCTGGAACAAGATGATGCGCCGTTCCGTGTAGAGGTGTAAATACAATCTTCATATCAGATTTTGCAACTTTTCGAAGTTGAAGGGTATCAAGTGCGGCCAGGTATGCTTTATCAAACTCTTCACCAATCATTTGTAACAAACCATTTTTCAAAAGAGTTTCATATTGTATAAATGGAATCATCAATTCATTTTCGACTTGATTGATATAAGAAGTAATAACTTCTGCCATCTCAAGCGGCATTTGTCCGCCGTCTTCTGCATAAATCTTAATCCCGTTGTATTCAGGAGGGTTATGACTTGCAGTAATGACGATACCTGCAAATGTATTCAAATAGCGGATCGAGAAAGATAACTCAGGTGTCGGACGTAATGCATCAAAGACATATGACTTAATGTGATAATGGCCAAGTACTTGGGCAATTTCCATCGCAAATTCTTCTGACTTATGACGGGAATCATAAGCAATAACAACTCCACGTTGCATCGCTTCTTCTCCTTGCTCGACAATATAACGGGCGAGTCCGTCGATGGCTTTTCGAACTGTATAGATATTTAAACGGTTTGTTCCGACTCCTAATTCGCCCCTCATCCCACCTGTTCCGAATTCGAGTGCTTTATAAAACCGATCTTCTAACTCTTCTGATTGGTCCAATATTGTATGAAGTTCTGATTTCAATTCCAAATTAAGATTGCTGTATGTAGTCCATTGTTGCGATTTTTCAATATAATTCATAACTTCCTCCATCATGCTCTATCTAATCTTAACGACCGATTTCACTTGTAATCCATTCCATGTTTCCTGAAGCGACCAAGATATCACTTGTATCTTTTGTAATAATTAAGTGATCACCTTTTTTGACTTCCACTGTTTCTTCATCATTCTGTAAAACTCCAGCACCTTCAATAACAGTTAATAACGAAAACTGTTCGCGACAAGGATATGAGTACCCTTTGCTGACTTGATGATGGTAGACATCAAATTCAGATGATTTGACAAGTACTCGAATTGTGCCGGCATGCACAGTTTTTTCAGAAGGTCGTGCGAGAACAGGAACGTCAGGAACTGTCGTCACAGCCAGTGCTTTTTCTAGATGAAGTTCACGTTTAGTACCTTTATCATCAACTCGATCAAAGTCATACATACGATAAGTAGTGTCACAAGATTGTTGCGTCTCGAGAATCATGATTCCTTTACCAATCGCATGAATCGTTCCACTCTCCACAAAAACAAAGTCTCCTTTTTTAACAGCTTGTTTTTTTAGTAAGCTAGACCATTCTTCATTCGAAACGGCTGTTTCCAGTTCTGCTCTCGTCTGAGCAGTATGACCAAGAATCAACTCGGCACCCGGTTCAGCGTCAAGAACATACCAACATTCTGTTTTACCAAATCTTTCTCCTTCTAAAGTGTACGCTTGTTCATCGTTTGGATGGACTTGAACGGATAAATCATCTGTTGCGTCTAGAATTTTAACAAGTAGTGGAAACGTTTCTTGTGTAAAATCACCGAACAATTCTTGACGATGATTTGCCCATAGTTCGGATAACGTATGACCCTTATACGGACCGTTGCTGATAGTATTTTCACCATTTTGATGAGCAGAAATTCCCCAACACTCACCAATTGAACCATTTGGTATATCGTAATTAAACTCTTTTTTTAACCTTTGGCTTCCCCACAAACGTTCTTGAAAAATCGGTTTAAGTTTTATGATCATAATGATTCCTCGTTTCGAAAATTGTTCATGATACAAGTTAACTCTTTTATCAATTCTTTTAATCCAGAAGGACTCGATATATCTTTAATCTGATTTTTTGATGTTAGAACATCCTTGAATTGTATCGTTTTAAGTTCTTCGAGAGATAAAAGGCGACATTTTTTTTCAATACTAAGTGCATTAATAGTATTCTGATCTTCAACAAACGAATCACGCTTGAGGATTAAAAGATTACTATTTCCCATTAACGCTTCACCGACCGTGCTCCACCCTGGTTTAGTAATCGTAAAATCAGAAGCAGCTATATAGTTTTGTGTTTCAGTATAAGTACTTGGAATCTTATAAACATTCGGGTGATCGACGTCTATATGTGCGGAAACGATAAATTTGCAGTTTTCAGTTGACCACAAAGGAAAATCGTTACTTAATTGATTACTATGATCAATCTTCATACCTAGACCATAAAAAATGACTGTATCCGTTGATGAAATATGAAGTTCCGACTTAATTTTCTTCACTTCTGATTCATTAATTTCTCGACAAAAAAAATTATATTTTTTTACTGATTCATTTAATTTTATTTGTCCTTCTAGACACAAATAATGTGTCATTTTAGCATAGGCATTTTCCATGACTTCTAGCTTTAAATCATCAACGATATTTCTATACACATCGCTCCATAAAAAATTCGATATTCCGATGCTCGGTATATTCAAATCGTAGGCTGCTTCGAGTGCATTGGGGTAAATATCTGAAACAACGTAAGAAATATTTTCTTCTGTCAAAAAATTAATCTCGTTTCTGATTTTTTCTTCACGGTGAAATAAATACTCATCATACATTTCTTGAATTTTTAAATAATCGAGTTCTAAAGTATTAGGATTTACTATGTAGCCAACATCTGTTGAGAAATTTCTGAAAAAAACTCGATTGTCTTCAAGCGATTTCTTCAAAAAATCTTGAGCAAAACTATGACAAATCGTTATATTGAGTTCTTGATTCTTCTTCAATAATTCTCGAATAATCGCAATGCTACGTGTAGCATGACCGTACCCATAATCTGAAATATAATAAGCGATATTCATCTGCTTCCTCCAATGTAAAACGGGAGAGAAGCATAGGTTCTCTCCCAAGACAAGTGATTAGTAGATGACACGAGAGTCTGACTGATTAAAACATGAAAGGACATCTGACCATTTATAATGGATACGGACAAAATCTTCTTCGGTAATCTCAAGTCCGGTTTGAACTTCGATAAATTCAAGTTCTGAAAGTGCATAGATTCCATGTTCTTTACCTGCAGGTAAGTGAACGATATCTCCAGCTTTAACACGTGTGATTCGACCGTCTACCGCCAAGTCACCTTCACCTCGTACAATCGTCCATACTTCGTCTCTTAGCATATGCCGATGGTAGGACGAGTTACGCCCAGCATAGATACAAATACGTTTTGTCACCATTTCTTTTTGTTCATCGTACTTAGCATAATCAAGAGTTCGCGTCCACCCCCACATCCGTTCTTCGTACATCGGCGGTTGATCATACTGTCCAATATAATCTTTAATTTTAGGACTTGTCTCTTTATCAGATACTAAAATCCCATCAGGACTTGCTGCGATAACAAGGTTTTTAACACCTATGACCGTTACCGGTATATCAAGTTCATTAATGAGGTGAGTATTGACACTATCTTCCGAGATGATACCTTTTCCAATCTGAGAGGTCGCCATTTCTTCTGTTAAGGTGTTCCATGTCCCAAGGTCTTTCCAATAACCATCATAAGGAACGGCAATGATATTATTTGTTTTTTCGACCACGGCATAGTCAAAGCTGATTTTTGGTAGAGTAGCGTATGTTTCTAGTAACTCTTGATAATCTAGCGGTAAGTTATTTTCTTCTAGTGTTTTCAACAAGTAACCTAAACGAAAAGCAAATACACCACAGTTCCATAAGGCACCCGATTCGATTAACGTTTCAGCATCTTCTTCCGAAGGTTTTTCTGTAAATTTTTGAACTTGAATATACTCGTTGGATGTTTCAGACGTTTTTTTTGGAACCATGTATCCATATTTTGATGAAGGATATGTTGGTGTAACCCCCATGAGTGCCAAATCTGCATTTGTCGAAAGAAGCATCTTTTCTAATACCTTCACTTGTTCAAAAAATTGATCGTCTACGTAAGGATCAACTGGTAAAACGACGATTACTTCATTTTGATCAATCTGTTGGACAGAATACAAATGACTCGCAGCTAACGCAATAGCTGGATAGGTATCACGACGCTCAGGTTCTATGATCAAAGGGATATGTTCTCCGATTTGAGAATGAATCATATCTCGTTGCATTTTCGAAGTCGCAACCATAGCATCACCTGATAAACCTGTAGCTTCAAGTTGTCCCCAAACGCGCTGTACCATTGACTGTTCCTGTAAATTATGGCTTTTAAGCACTTTCAAAAATTGTTTCGAACGTGTATCGTTCGAGAGAGGCCAGAGTCTTTTACCAGAACCTCCTGATAGCAATATTAGTTTCACAAATATCATCCTTTGTATTTTAAGTTATGTTTGATTAAATGCAATAAAAATCTAGGGTTATGTTTCAGATATCTTTTCCACAGTCTTTTAGGTTCCTGAATAAATCTATAAAACCATTCTAGTCCTGCTTTTTGTAAAAACAAAGGTGCCATTTTCTTATCACCTGCAATAAAATCAAATGCTGCTCCAACACCTAGCATGGTACATTTTAACCTATCCTTATGATCAAACATCCATTTTTCTTGTTTTGGACAGCCTAGTCCAACAAATAATATATCTATTGAACTTTTATTTATTTGATTAATCATACTTTCTTTTTCTTCTCTATTTAAATCTCTAAAAGGCGGTGATATCATAAGTTTTATGTCAATATCCGGGAATTTTTCTAATAAGTTTATCTTTATTTTTTCTAACACTTTTTCACTACTACCATAAAAACCCAACTTCAGTTTTTGCTTACTTGATATTTCACAAAGTTTTAAAGTAGTATCTGGTCCACTAATTCTTGTTTGTTTATAAAGAAGATTTTTAGACTTATTCATATACCAAGATAAAGGCATACCATCTGGTGCCACGATATCCGCATTATTGATAATTTTTTGTAGATTTTTATCATCATATGCTTCCATAACCATGTGAACATTCGCAAAACAGATATATCTAGCTTCTTTTTTTTCTTGTTCATTACAAAATAATAAAATTTTTTCAATAACTAATTCTTCAGTTATGTTATTAATTTTAGTATCTATAACATCAATTTTCATTTAAACACCACTTTTTTCTTTAATGACCTGCTTATAAATGCTAATTAATTTTTTATAATTTACTTCTTCGCTATATTTTCTTTTAAAGTTATTTATTGCATTTTTTGATAAATTATTTCTCATATGATGGTTTTGTGAAAGCAAAACGATTTTTTCTTTTAAATCATTTCCATTAGAAAACTCAAATAATAGACCATCATTGTGATTTTCTACTACATAAGGTAAACTACCATGATTTGTTGCAATAACTGGAGTACCTACACTAAAAGCTTCAATAATTGTCATACCAAAAGTTTCATAAAAACTTGAGGGTAAAATTAAAGCTGTACATTTTGAAACAACGTCTAAAATTTCTTTTTTTTCTAGACGACCCAACCACTTTATTCTACTATCATCTAAAAATTTCTTTTCTAAATCACTTTTTAAAGGTCCATCTCCTATAATTATTAAATTAATATCTTTTTGAGCAATATCAGAAAAATTTTGCAAGAGAAAATCTATACCTTTTTCAGTACTAATGCGTCCAACAAAAACAAAAGAATGAGTTTTATCTTTTTTAAAATTACTTTCGGAAAAAATATTATTTTGATTCGAAAAAGGATTCTCAGAAACAAAATTAGGCTTTATACTTATTTTTTTTTGATCAATGTTCATTTTAATTAAGAATTCTCTAGAAAAATCGGTAAGAACAATGTATCTATCGATTTTTTTTTTGTATGTACCCATTACTGAATGTATTTTTTGCATTAGCACTACATTTGAAGTCATAAGATAACTATCCTTATAACATTTATTTTCAATTGCATTCATTGAAGATCCATTTATACATAACTCACACGGCTTATTATTTTTTAATAGTAATCCGTTTGAACATCCCATTCTAAAATTATGTACAGTTTGAACAATCGGGATTTTCATTTTATTAATCTTCCAATAAATGCTTGGACTCAATAATGGAAATGTGTTGTGAATATGAACAATATCTGGTTTAAATTCTTTGATTTTTTTCTCAATGAGTTTATTGCTTTCCTTATTCCATAACACATTAAAAAATAGTTTAATTTTAGAAAGAAAGTTAGATACATCTATTATTTCATTAGAAACTTCTAATTTACTTACTATATGATTTTTTTTAGAAAGCATATTATATTCTTCATTGAAAACAGTATCTTCTCCTCCAGCCAATAAATATTTATTGTGCACAAGTAATATCCTCATTATTTGTTGTTCCTCATTAATTTATTTCTATGATACTTAATTTTTCTGTATAAATTTAAAGTGTTGATATACAAAAACGAATTTGTTTTATGAAGTAATTGTGCTCTCTTCCACTCATCCCATACTTTTTTCTCATAAACTTGACTGACTCCTCCAATTTGCATATTGCTAACGTCTACATCGATTTGTTTTACTAGTAAAGGCGTTTTTTTTCTAAGTAGTAATTCATAATCAGCACACAACTTAAAAGATATATCAAAAAAACCATAGTCTTCAAAATATTTTCTTGAATGTATTATTCCCTGATGTGGTATACTCATTGCTCTTTTAAATTGTTTTTCTAAATATTTATTACTAATTTTATCTACCTTTTCTCCTCTATCATTAACCAAATAGATATTACCGAGCAATAAATCCATATCTTGATTACTTATTCTATATTCTTGTATATTTTCTAAAACATTTTTATTTACTAAATAGTCATCTCCACCAAGGAAAATAATCCACTCACCCTTACTAACATCTAAACCTTTATTCCACGCATCTGAAATACCTTTGTCACTCTCTGAAATCGCATAGGTAATAATATCCTTATTTTTTTCAATTATTTTTAAAGTATTATCAGTAGATTTCCCATCTATGATAATAACTTCTGCATTATCAACACTTTGATATCTTAAGCTATTCAAACAGCGTTCGAGTGTTTTATCTGCATTGTAAGTTGCAATAATAATAGAGAACATTACTCTATTATTTTTTAAAGAATCATTATTATAGATCATTAATCTCATCCTTTAGAAAAATAGTAATATCATCAAATATATCTGCATGCATTCTTAATTTATCTTCATTCCAGTTCCACCACTTAATTTCTAATAATTGCTCAATCTCTTCAGCCTGGAATCTAAATTTAATGACTTTTGCTGGAACACCTCCCACAACAGCATATGGAGGCACGTCTTTAGTAACAACTGAATTTGATCCTATTATTGCGCCATTACCTACAGTAACTCCATCCAAGATTATTGCTCTTGCTCCTATCCATACATCATTACCTACTAATGTTCTTTTTGTCTCAACAAACTTAGATTGTTGAGAATAAACAATTCCTGATTGTTTATTTGTGGAAAAAAAACTGGGATGAGTACTAACAAATTTACTAGTAGGATGCATTCCTAAGCCTATCAGTACTTCTGGACCAATAGAACAATATGAGCCAATTTCAGCGTTATTAATTCTTGAAAAGCTAGATATATAGCTATAAGATCCTAATCTAGATTTTGATATCCTACATTCTTCATATATAGTAGATCCTTTACCAAAATCATTCCCTTTACCCAAATAATTTTTCCCTATAAATTTAGTTGAAGGAAATTTTATACGATAATATATTTTAACCATTGCTTGCTTTAGCATATAATTTTTTTCCTTTTTTCAATATTTTTTTAATACTTAATGGAACCATAGATTTTAAAAATGTTCCTTTAGGATTATGATAAAAATAATATTCTAAATTATACTCATGGTTAATGACAATTTTTTGTCTATCTGCATTCTTTATTGTGTCGCTTAATTTAAAGGTATCTATCTTTTTGAACTCATTTATATTGTTAGTGTGTGTAGCACCTTCTGAAAAACCTATGTTTTCAATTAAGTTTTTTGCTGGAACAATAACAACACCGTTTAGTGATAAAATTGTATATATCCAAGAATATCCCCAACTATTTATTTTACCCTGCTTTACTTTTTTGAAAATTCTTCTATAGTTTAGATATTTTATGATCCCCATATTTTTCATTACTATTTTTTGCACTTTTTTATTCGACAGAGTTGTTAAATTTAAGTCTATTTTTTCCCAAGATTCTTTCCAAGTTGCCCATCCCCACAAACTAGCATAACTTCCAAAGAAATATTCATTATCTTCTATATGATGCTTTTTATTCGATAAATTTGTACCTTCAATTGACATTACTTTTTCATCATTTTCATAAAGCTTCAACATTCGTTCACAATAATAAAAAAAAGATACATCCGGTAAACAATCATCTTCAAGTATTATTGCTGTCTCAACTTTTTCGAAAACCCAGTTTAAACCGCTTGAAATTCGGTCTCTACATCCCAAATTTACATTTGAAAAATTAGTCTCTATTTTGCATTCCCAGTCTATTTTACTGATTAAATTCCTACATTGTTGTACTTTTTCTTCTTCTTTATTGTTCCTAGAACCGTCTGAAATAATGAAAAGTTGGGTTGGCTTTACTTCTTTAATTTTCTCAAGTACTTTTAAAGTTTCAGATGGTCTATTAAACATAATTAAGACTATAGGAACTTCAAAAGGAATTTGATTATGCTTTGTCATCTATCTCATTCCTTCCAAGATAATTAATGATTAAAACAATCAAAAACCAATATAAGCTATTTTCTTTTAAGATCATACTTTCGCTAAAATTATAAATTATCAAGCTAATCATGAACAAACCAATCCATAAAACATTAAAATTATATTTATATTTATAAAACAGCGAAAAAGTTTTTATTATCGAAGAAATAAAAAGAATTATTACTAGTGCTGCTCCTAATAATCCTATATCTAAAACTAAATCAAGATAACCATTATGCGACGTGATAGTCTTAAACTTTATTATTTCTTGAAATTGATAAACATATGGTGAATTTGAAGACCAAAACAAGCCAAATCCATATCCTAAAAGTGGTTTTTCAGCTATAAAAACATTTTGTATCGTATCCCATATTGCTGTTCTTCCTGTCAAAGTTGAATCTCTTCCAAGAATATTTAATAAATTACCTTTCAAATTTAAAGCTTCGATTACTAAATATAACGCCCCGACTATGGAAAACGATATTGCAATAACAGAAGCTATCACTATTCTACTTAACACTTTAAAAAGAATAACAAATATTGCCACAAAAAAAATAAGTACACTTATTACCAATGCTGTAGATGAACCAGTTTTCACTATGAAAAATATTAATAATGGAATAAGTAAAAAATTAAGCATATTCAATTTTCTTTTATTAGATATAATTTTTGATACTCTTATAGTTAGTAAAAACATAAGTATTATCCCAAAAGTATTTTTTTGTCCAAAGATACCCTTCCATGAACCTTGATGGTATCCATTTTCAATTCCAATTGAAGGGAAGAAAACTATGTAAAAAATCGATAAAAAAACAATTGCCCATAAAAAAAGCTCAAATCTCTTCAAAAAATCGTTTAACTTATATCTTAATGTTACCTGTATTGCAAGAAGAGTTGTTGATATGAGTTGAACTACTTTATAAAAACTTGTGTTTGGATTTTCAGACCATATTATCGATAAAACAATAATAATTAAAAGTAAAAATAACACTTTGATTTTTTTAAAATTCCAAAAGATTGGTTGTATGTTAACTACAGAGGTTAGAATTATTACTAAATGAACAAACAATATGATTAATGAAGTAAAAGTAAACTTTTCAAAATAAGTAGAAAATGATCCTGAAAATAAAAATAAAGAAATTAATACAAAAAGCATAGTAAGCTGATTGCTTTTTATTTTCGGCTCATATTTTAAAGTTGTATTGCTCAATTTGTATAACCTCACTTCAGTTTTTTCACCAACGAAAAAATTCTAAATGGTACTAGTAAAGAAAGAGTAATCATATTACCTGTTTTATACATTTTAGGATATAAATAACAAGACAAATGTGCTTGGATCCAGTAAGATACTAAAGTAGAATATGTAGCTCCTAACATTCCGAATTTAGGTATTAAAATATAATTAAGAAGTATATTAATTATGCATCCTAACAGAGATGATACAAGATGAAATTTTGTATCGTTAGTAATTTTTAGATGAGATGATCTCGCGCTACCTAAATTGACAAATATCCCTGCCCAAATATATAAAACTAAAATAGTTGCTGCTTCTCTGTACTTAATACCGTAAAGAGTAGTTATTAGATGATCTGCTACTATCATGACAGGAATTACAACAGCGTACCCTAACAAAGACATCAAATCATAAAGATTTTGCATTTTTTCATGATATTTCTCATCAGATTGTTTTTTTATTTCTATTAACGTCGGGAATGTAGAAGTTATAATCGCCATTGGAATGAAATACCACATTTCAGCTAGCTTCACTGCCGTAGAATATATACCTACTTTTTCCAAATCTAACATTTGACCTATCATTATCTGATCAATTTTCATGTATATTATTACTGCAAAATTAGAAATCATTAATGGCCAACTATCTTTTAGCAAAGATTTAGCTATTCTAGAATCAAAAACAGGTAGATTTATTTTTTTTATTTTATAAATATAAAAAATAAATCCTATTCCTAAAATTAAGCTTTCTAACGAAAAAATCAATCCGAATACCCATAATTTTTGTTCTGTTAAAATTGCAAATATTTTCAGTAATGAAGATATTGAAAAAGAAAATAAACTAATAACCGATGTTACTTTAGATTTTGTTTTTGATTGTAACCAAAAATCCACAACAGAGATTGATTGAAAAATCAAACTAGTACTTAATACAATACTAAGTAAAAAACTGTTCATATTTGTTTGATTATAAATGTTTATAAATAACGTTCCTAAAAACAAAATGAAACCACTAGTTAGCTTTAACCAAAAAGAAGTAGCTATAATCCTACGATTATCTTTCGGAAATTTCACAAGATTTCTTACTACAATTCCATCCAGTCCTAATCCAGCAATAATTATTAAAATGCTTAAGTAAGCTTGGACAAAATTCAACTCTCCAAACAAAGATGGACCCAAGTAACGAGCTATCCATACACTAATGAGCAAATTAATTCCCATTCTAAGAATTTTCTCTAACATTATCCATTTAACGTTCGATATTATTTTACTTTTAATAACATTTGTAGTCATTGTTTCCACTCACTTAAATTAAAGTAGTGATTAATATATATTAATCACTACTTTAATTATATTTTTTTTAATCAAACATTCTTACTTTTTCATTTTCTGTCGAAACTTTATCTAAATCATGTTTGACCATAATTTCTACCAGTCTCTCAAATGATGTTTTAGTAGGGTTCCATCCTAGAACTCTCTTAGCTTTTTCAGGCGTTCCTAGAAGTTGTTCTACTTCCGCTGGGCGGAAGAATTTCGGATCTACTGACACAATCAGCTCTTTTGTTGCTTTGTTGTAACCCTTCTCATCTATACCAGTTCCAGTCCACTCTACATCAATACCAGCATGTTTAAACGCGAGTTCCACAAATTCACGAACTGTGTGCATTTCACCTGTTGCAATGACGAAATCTTCTGGCTTGTCATGTTGCAACATTAACCACATACATTCAACGTAGTCTTTCGCATATCCCCAGTCGCGTAAAGAATCGAGGTTACCCAGTTTCAATTCTTTTTGTTTTCCTTGAGCAATGCGTGCTGCTGCGAGTGAAATTTTACGTGTAACGAATGTTTCGCCACGACGTTCTGACTCATGGTTAAAAAGAATACCGTTTACAGCAAACATGTTATACGATTCACGGTAGTTTTTCGTAATCCAGAAACCATACATTTTAGCTACACCATATGGTGAACGTGGATAGAATGGTGTTGTTTCCGATTGTGGTACTTCTTGAACTTTTCCATAAAGCTCTGAAGTTGAGGCTTGATAAATCCGTGTTGTCTCAGTAAGTCCCAAAATCTTAACAGCTTCTAGAATCCGTAACGTCCCGACTGCATCAACGTCAGCTGTGTATTCTGGTACATCAAATGATACACGTACATGTGATTGTGCTGCCAGATTGTAAATTTCATCTGGCTTAATTTCACTGATCAATCGGATGACGTTTGATGTATCCGTAATGTCTCCATAATGAAGGTGGAAGTTTTCATTGTTGTACATTGATTCTGCTTCATTTTCATTCATGACATCTTCTAAACGCTCCTGGTTATAAGAAGAACTACGACGAATGACACCGTGAACTTCATAGTCCATTCCAAGTAAAAATTCTGCTAAATATGATCCGTCTTGACCTGTAACTCCTGTAATCAATGCCTTTTTCATTTGATTCACTCCCATGATTATACTGTTTTTAATGTCTCTGTATTATTTAAGAACCACTCGTAGGCTAACGAAATACCATCTTCTAATTTCACATCAGCTTTCCAGCCCAGCTGATTGATTTTTGTCGTATCGACTAATTTACGTGGTGTACCATCTGGTTTTGTCGTATCGAATTTTAATTCACCTTCGAAGCCGACTACTCGTTGTACCGTTTCAGCGAGTTCTTTGATCGATACGTCTTCTCCAACACCAATGTTGATGATTTCATCCTCATTGTAATGATTCATTAAATAGACGCAGGCATCTGCTAAATCATCTGAGTATAAGAATTCACGTTTGGGTGTTCCTGTTCCCCAGACTTCAACTGACGACTGATTCGATAATTTCGCTTCGTGGAACTTACGAATTAAAGCTGGCATAACATGAGAAGACTGAAGATCGAAATTATCGTTTTCTCCGTACAGGTTTGTAGGCATCGCTGAAATGTAGTTCGTTCCATACTGTTTGTTGTAGGATTGACACATTTTAATTCCAGCAATCTTAGCTAAAGCATAAGCATCATTTGTCGGTTCTAACGGACCTGTTAATAGATACTCTTCTTTTAAAGGCTGTGGTGCTAATTTAGGATAAATACATGTACTGCCAAGGAACAATAACTTCTCGACTTGATTCCGGTACGAAGCGTCAATCACGTTCGTTTGAATCATCAAGTTGTCACGGATAAAGTCTGCCGGGAACTCATTGTTCGCAACAATTCCACCTACTTTAGCTGCTGCTAAGAATACGAATTCTGGTTTTTCAAGTTCAAAAAATGAATCTACTTGTTGCTTATCGCGTAAATCCAGTTCTTTACTTGTACGAATGATTAAATTTGTATAACCTTCTTTTTCTAACTTCCGAAGGATTGCTGATCCGACTAGACCACGATGTCCTGCGACATAAATTTTAGAATTTTTATTCATCATTCACACTACTTTCTTTAATTAGTACGCATCTTTTGAACCAAACAATACTGTAATGGTTTTGACAATAATTTTTAAATCCATCGCAAAACTTCTGGTTTTAATATATAAAATATCTAAATCAACCATTTCTTTGAATCCGATGTTACTTCGACCGCTGACTTGCCACAATCCAGTACATCCCGGGACAACCGATAGACGTTGTAAATCATATGATGTATATTCTGCTACTTCACGTGGAAGCGGTGGCCGTGGACCAACAAGTGACATCTCACCTTTTAAGACATTCCATAACTGTGGTAATTCATCTAAACTCGTTTTACGGATAAATCGACCAACTTTTGTCACCCGAGGATCATTTGCCATTTTAAACATCGCGCCCGTAGTTTCGTTTTGCTGTAACAGATTAGCCAATCGCTCTTCTGCATCCGAAACCATCGATCTAAACTTAAACATTTTGAACGTCTTTCCGTCTAGACCCACTCGATCTTGAGAGAAAAAAATCGATGCATTTTTATCTTCAAATTTAATAATAATTGCTAATAAAGCTAAAAACGGACTTAGTATGAGTATTCCAAGTGATGATCCGACGATATCTAATAGTCTTTTTAAAATAAGGTAGCTCTTAGACTCTTCTAGTGGAATTGGAGTAACAACAAAAGTATCTGGCACTCTTTCAAATTGTGCTTCTTCAAGTAGCACTTTTGAAACAGAAGGAGAATCTGCGAGTGCTGTGACAGCTGTTTCCTCATGGATGGAACTTGATTTATCCAAAATTACACTCTCCTTTTTTATTCAGTTACTGGAATTTTCAATTCGAGTAGTTCATACATCATTTCACGTACATCATTGCCTAAATCTTCGCGTTTTAAAGCGAATTCTAAAGTCGTACGAATGAAACCAAGTTTTTCACCCACATCATATCGTTTCCCATCAAATTCATAAGCAAAGACCCGTTGCATTTCATTAAGACGAGTAATCGCATCGGTCAATTGAATTTCACCGCCAGATCCGACCTCTTGTGTCTCGAGATATTTAAAAATTTCCGGTGTTAACAAATAGCGACCTAAAATCGCTAGGTTTGATGGTGCCGTTCCTGGAGCAGGTTTTTCGACAAACGATTTTACCTTATGTAATTGATCTGTGATGCTAGTACTCGGATCGACGATTCCATAACGGTGTGTATCTTCGTCTGCAACTGGCTGCACACCAATGATTGAACTATTCGTAATTTCGTACTGCTCAATCAGTTGACGTGTACAAGGGATATCGGCTTGAACGATATCGTCCCCTAACATGACAACAAACGGTTCGTTCCCGATAAACGCTTTTGCTTGAAGAATTGCATCTCCAAGACCTTTTGGTTTCGACTGACGAATAAAATGAATATTAATATTCGTCGTTGCTTCAACTAAATAAAGTAATTCTGATTTGTTTTTAGAAATCAAATTTGCTTCAAGTTCAGGTACAGAATCAAAGTGGTCTTCAATCGCTCGTTTGCCTTTACCTGTAATAATTAAGATATCCTCAATTCCCGATTCAATTGCTTCTTCGATAATATATTGAATCGTCGGTTTGTCGACAATCGGTAACATTTCTTTAGGCATCGCTTTCGTCGCTGGTAAAAAACGTGTTCCTAATCCAGCAGCTGGAATAACCGCCTTTTTTACACGATTCATGAAATTCACTCCTAGTTATATTTTTAGATTCCCATAATATAATCAACTTGGCATTCTTTATGTAAATTAAGATAACACATCAATGGTAACTCTACCATAATCTTTTCCATTTTTTAATAATGTAAGCGTTAACATAGAAAAAAGAGAGTTATATTTCACTCTCTTCGTTCTTATTTCAGACAAAAATGTATTATACCCACTGCCCCTTCCAGTTCTTTTCAACTAGATTCGGTGGATTAATGGCTACCAATTGATTTAGTAATACTGCTTCGTTATTTTCATAAATTTCATCGTATAACCAACCTTCAAGTTCTTGTGCTAGAAACTTTCGACATTCACTCCAATAAAATGGACGCTTCTCCAAATGATGCGCATCTGAAGCAACAAGATGAGAAAGACCATTTTCAAGCAAGGCAACAGCAAACCGTTGGACATCTTTGCCGTACTTGCCGATTAGACTAGCACAAGTGACTTGACTGATTGCCCCGTTTGAAACCAGATCAAACAGTAACGTCGGGTTTTGAATAATCGCTTTATTTTTTTCCGGATGGGCAATAACAGGGATATAGCCGTCGGAAATCAATTCAGCAAACACTTGTCGTGCGTACGAAGGAATCCCGGTCGATGGGAATTCCACTAGCAGATAGCGTGAGTCAGCGAGTGACAAGGCAACCCCCGTCTTCACTTCTTCAATTAACTCGCCCGTCAGCCGAACTTCATGTCCCGGGTAAACCGTGATTGGAATGTTGCGTTGTTTTAGTAACACGTTTAACTCAGCAACGGTCAGTCGGACATCAACGTCAGTCGTTTCGAACTGGGGATGGAACAAATGGGGTGTTGCGATAATTCGTGTGATCCCTTCATTTGCCGCCTGTTCTGCTAAGCTTAATGCCTGTTCGACACTTGCCGGACCATCGTCGACGAGTGGTAGTAAATGACAATGTAGATCAACCATGGTAAAGTCCCTCACTCATAGGAATAGTAGTATTGATACGCTGAATCATCCGTCAGTTCGCGACGGTTTAAGACGACACCAAGAATTTTCGCTTCAGCGAGTTCCAATTGTTCTTTTGCTTTCAGGACACGTTGACGATCTGATGTCGTACAACCGACTACTAAAACGACACCATCTGTCAATTTTGAAGTGATTCGGCTATCGGCGACCTGCAATAACGGTGGCGCATCAAAAATAATTACATCGTACTCGTCACGTAATTGTAGAATCAATTTTTCCATTGCTTTTGACGACAATAACTCGGCTGGGTTCGGTGGAATCGGTCCTGCTGTCAAAATCGATAAGTTATCGACTTTCGTTGGCAGGATAGCTTTTTCAAGATTGGCTTGACGTGTTAAAAGACTCGATAAACCGAGACCATTTGCTACCCGGAACGTATAGTGGACTGTCGGACGACGCATATCGGTATCGATGATCAAAACTTTTTTGCCCTGCTGTGCATAAGCGACGGCTAAGTTCGAAGAGGTCGTTGATTTGCCTTCACTTTGCGTTGCTGACGTCACAAGGATGACTTGAATTTCTTTGTCAACCGCCATGAATTCAATGTTCGTCCGTATCGTCCGGTATTGCTCAGCGACCGGCGATTTGGGTTGCGTGACGGTAATCAAGTTCCGTGCGTCTTTGTTCATTTTGCTTTTCTTAGCCATACTGTTTAACCGCCTCTCGTTTTGATGCCTTTTTTGATGCATTAAAGATTTTGCTATCGATATCCGGAATACTTCCTAAAACCGGTAAATCCAAGATTTGCTGAACTTGTTCTTCTGTCCGAATCCGACGATCAAGCACTTCACGTAAGAAGGCCAGACCTATACCAAGTAAAAAGCCGACGACCGCAGCAATCGCTGTATTAAGTAAAATATTTGGACTGACTGGTGCTGTAGGAATACCTGATACAGACAAAACTTTAACGTTATCGACATTCATAAGATCAGTAATATCCTCACTGAAGACTTTAGCAACAGAATTAGCAACGTTTGACGCAAGCGCTGCATCCGTATTTTGGACTGAAACGTTGATGACCTGTGAGTTTTGTTCACTTTCAACCGTTATCATATCGTTTAAAGTATCAATTTTTTTTGGTGAATTTTCGACTTCGGCTTGGACTTTCTCTAAGATAGCTGGACTTTTAATGATGACACGGTATGTATTGACAAGGGTGACGGACGATTGAACTTGCGAGGCATCAATCACATCGTTTTCCTGTTTCTTCGGTGTGACGAGAATTTGTGTGCCGGCCTGATAGGTCGGTTTGATCAAAAACGTACTGACAGCAAATGAGATGAGGGCTATGACGATTGTCAGTGCGAGAATTCGCCAAAGCGATTTTCTCAAAATCGAAAATAATTCTTGTAAACTAATCGTTTCATTCATGGTTTAATTATTCTCCTTTATCTGTCTAATGCGATGATTTTTTCATCAACTAATGCTCAGTATAACAAAAAATTGGGAAATGGTTGATTAAATTTCAGGAAATAACATACGTTTTTTGAAATTTGTTGCGTATAATAAAGAATGACATGTTTCTTTTTACATGAATTTCCGGATATCAACATAGGAGGAAGATTTTCATGCATCGCTCGTTACAAGCACTCCAATACTATACATCGCACTCTGAAGAAGACATCAAACGACTCCACGAACGGATTCGCGCCAGTCTGTCTTCAACTGAATCGCTGACAGACACAATGATTCGTCTGACCGGACAAGAACCGCTCGTTCCATTTAAACAAGATACGGTTACATCTGAGGAATGGATCGCCTTTTTAGCCGGGAAACACCATTCACAACTTGCTGACTTTTACGGCACACTCGTCGCCCGACCGATTCTGAAAGAAGATGGTCCGCTTGTCCAAAAAGAAGAGCAAGAAATCGTACCGTCTTTATCGCGCACCCATCGCGAGACGGAACCCCGTCGGCAAAAAGTCAAATTTCGGACGGAACCGCGCGTCAAACGAAAAATCCCATGGGGTTGGTTGGCTTTACTCGTCTTATGTTTCTTACTTGGTGCTGTCGGTACATACGTTTACTCCAACTATTTAGCGCGTCCTGCAACAACGGAGCCAAAATCAACGATTGAGCAGCCCGTTGCAGTCGAAAAGTCGGACAAGAAAACAAAAGAAACGGAAACAGACGCCAAAGCCGAAGCTAACGTTCTTTACGTCAAAACACGGAACACGAACATCTACAGTGACTCCGGTCTAACTGATACCCTGTATGAAGCTGACTTCGGTGACGGATACCGGATTCTTGAAACAACGGATTCTGTCAGTAAAATCGAATTGACGGACGAACTGACCGGCTACATCAAAACGGTGGATACGACAAAATCACTGAAAGAAGATGCGATCGCCGATGAATCGTTATTAACATGGGTCGGTGACAATCTCGATACGAGCTTCGTTACCGAGACGCTCATTGACCTTATCGGCAAAACTTCTGCAGATTTAAATAGTGCTTATGGTTCACCCGAACGGACGTTTTCTGATGAAGTCAACACGTATCTCTTTTACGGTAATCATTTCTTTACGCTCCAAAACGATAAAATCATCGCAATTGACTGGTCGGAAACGGCGATCACAAATGCAGAACTGGCAACCCTTGCGCCGCTTCAACTCGAAACAGAAACAACTGGACTGGTTACAAGTAACTCTTACCGCCTGCAACGATTTGAAAAAGCAGGGACAAGCTTCAGCAGGGTACGTTTGGCTGAGCAAAATTTATAACATGCTGAAACGCAAAGGGACAATCCGAAAAGTGGATTGTCCCTTTTGTTTACTCAAGACCTAACGAGTAACGTAATGCGGTTTTCGTTTGTGCCAGTGAATCTTCTGTCGGATGCCAGTAATAAATGCCATCCGCTTCTTTCCCACCGGTCCCTTCAAGCTTTAAGTTCTTTTGATTTCTAAAGGCATCCATGTAGTCAAAGGCAAGTGTCCGCATCGGTTTGAACGACACATTGGTCTGAGCGTTTTTACCGACGACATCCATGATTGCATTGAATTTACTAACAGAGACATCCGATGATAACTTGGCAATAACTTGTTCGATGACTTGACGTTGACGCATTTGACGACCGAAGTCACCACGTGGATCATCATAACGCATCCGCGTATATTTCAAGGCTTGATTTCCGTTCAAATTAATTTTACCAATTGAGAATTTTTCACCTTCATAATCAAAATCAATATCGTTTACTACTGTCACACCACCAACGGCATCGACCAAAGAGGTGAATCCTTCCATGTTGATTTCCGCATAGTAGTTGATTGGAATGTCGAGGAACTTCTCGACGGTTTTGATGGCCATCTCCGGTCCACCAAACGAATAGGCATGGTTGATTTTATCATTTGTCCCGCGACCGACGATCTCGACTTTCGTATCTCGTGGGATACTGATCAGGCGACTTTCATTTTGCGTCGGGTTGAGTGTCATGACCATAATCGAGTCACTCCGTCCCCGCTCACCCGGACGTTGATCGACTCCGAGTAACAACACAGAGACTGGTTTTTGTTTTTCGACGACTTTATCGCCCGTATTTTTGACCGGTGACTGAATTTTTTTAACGGTCTGGTCGACCTGATAATACGTATAGCCGATGAATCCTCCGACTCCGACAACCAATACTAAAGCAATCAACAATAAAATCTTTAACGGCGTCCACCGCTTTTTGACTTTCCTTCTTTTTTTGACACGTTCCACGTTTTCACGTTCCCTTCTATTTAATGTTGCTTGTTTCCTATGTAACTTCATTAGTTCTCGTTACTATCGGTCGAATAAAAACGATCTTACAGTCGAGTATACTGAAAATCGACCGTGAATTGTCAAAAACGGGAAAAGATGAAAAAAAGAGTCTACCGGCTGGTAAACTCTTTTTCATCAAAATTAGTGTAGATACCGTGTGTTTCGTTGAGTTAAAGTAACGACTCCGTTGTCGAGACTTTTTCGTACATAAAAACTTCGTAGATTTTTTTCTTGAAGTTGTAGTCCATGCTGACGACCATCCGTTTTTTCGGATCCGTCGTCTGGAAGACATATGACTTCATCATGATTGGGTCAGCCAGCCCCAGCTTAATTTCCGCTTTTGAAGCGACCATCGAGTAGTCAAAGTTCGACCAGTCCATCCATTCCCCAAGTCCTTTTCCTGTTAAGACGGCATCGAGTTGTTGTTCCGTCATACCTTCCGTCAGTTTTGCGCCTTTCGTCAGTTGCATCTTACTTTCACGGACACCAAGTTTTGTTTTCGCCGTTACATTAATCATTTTCGAAGTCAGGCGGTAGACCGAATCCTTGGTTTTCGTAGCAAATGATAAGGCTGTATAGGTCGGTGCCACTTTTACTTTCGTGTCGTAAAAATTGTAGGCGGTGAATTTCTGACCGTCTTCTTTATCCGCGAACTCTGGTTTTTTCTTTAGTATTGTTGACCCATCTTTTTTCGTCAGCTGTGTTTTATAACTTTTTCCGTAAAGGACTTGTGCGACCTGTTCCATCGTCATGCCCGTTTTTAATGCTTCGAATTGTGTCGTTGCTGTGGTTTCTTCTTTTGTTGCCGCTTGTGCTGTTCCTGCGATTAATGTTGAACCGGCTAAAATTGCTGCGATTGTTAATTTACCAAGGGTTGTTGTCATGTCTGTTCGCTCTTTTCTTTTTTAAAGTGAGATTACAAAATTACTCGAGACCGTTTCATAGTGACTGATCCGGTACGTTTTTTCGTTTGGATCATACATCATCTCGACCAGTAAGCGCTTATTCGGATTGCTTGTCCGGAAGATATAGCTTTTTCCTTTGCCCTGACCAAGACCGGTCCGTTCCATATCACGCTCTGACAGCGTGTGACTGAAATCGTTAATCGTCCAGTTCATCCAGTCGCCGAGTCCTTTTCCACTGAACACGTTGTCAAGTTGCTGTTCAGTCATGCCGAACTTCAGACGTTTACCGCTCTTTAACTGTTTGTCGCTTTGACGGACCTGCATCGGGTTCTTCGCACTGAAATCGAGTGACTTTAGCGCCAGCCGATACACCTTGTCTTTCGGCTTGACGGTAAAGAAAAACGTCATCAGATGCTCCGGCACTTCTGATTTTTCATCGCCAACGAAATAGTAACGGTAATCCATCAGGGAGTCAGAATCCCGCTTCGGCGACTTTTCTTTTAAGATGATTCGACCGTGTTTCTTCGTCAATTGCGTTTTGTACGTTTTGCCATAGCGTACTTTCGCAAATTCGGTGATGGTCATGCCTGTTTTGTACTTCGTAAAATCCGTCGTGACTTGTTTTTCTTTCTTGGTCGCCGCATCGACAGAGCTGCTGATTACCGTCGAAGTCAACAACGTCATCAAGACCGCATATTTCCATATTCCTCTTGGCATGAAAGACGGCTCCTTTCTTACTTCGGTTTAATCGTATGAACCGAATAGTTGTTCATCACATACTGTTTCTTTTGATAATCAAACTTCATCATGACCTCAATCTGCTTTTTCGGATTCGAACTTTTGAACGTATAGATTTTGATCTGACCGCGGTACTTATATTCTTTTCGTTCCTGTTTGGTCTGGACGGATGTAAAGTCCCAGGACCAGCGCATCGCGACCTGACCAAGACCTTTACCGGATAACAGCTCGTCGAGTTCTGCTTCCGTCTCATCTCCCCGGATATAGGTCACGTGTTTAAGCGTCCGAGTACTCTCCCTTAATCCACTGTTCGTGTCCGCTGCAAACTGTAAGGTTTTTTGGACCAGGAAATACGTCGTTTGATTCTTTCTTGTGTGAAACTCAAGTGTCATCAGCCTTGGTAACGTCTTCGACTTGTCATAAAACGAATAGCCCCGTGACCGGTATCCTTTTTCATTCTGCGCCCAATTGGCTTTTTTCTTAAAGACCGTCGCGCCATTGGTCTGTTTCAAATGTTGTTTGTATGAGGCACCGTACATGATTTTAGCGACTTGTGTCACGGTCAGACCGAACTTAAACGACCGGTACTCTTTTAATACACGTTGTTCTTCCTTCGATGCCGCTTGTCCGTCGAGTGTCCCGCTTAAAGACAGAACCCCGATGACAAGGACCAGCACCAATTGTTTTAAACACTTCATACTGTTCCTACTCTCTTCATTTCAGTAACCGTACAGCTTTATCCGCATCGAGTCGCCCGTATCCGTATGACGGATCATAGCCCTTGGCACCTAGATCCTGTGCCGACTTCTTAAGGATCGCTTCCACTTCCGACGCTTCAATCGTCGGCTTCAGACTGTAAAGCAGACTCGCGACACCGACGACGTGTGGTGCTGCCATCGACGTCCCGCTCCAGAAGGCGGATACACCGTCGCTGAGATAACTCGGGATGTCTTGCCCCGGAGCGACCAAATCCAGTCCCTTGCCATAGTTCGAGAACGACGACCGTTTATCGAACCGGTTCGTTGATCCGACCGCGAAGGCATACTGAGAGCGTGCCGGATACGACAGTTTATTTTGTCCTTCGTTCCCGGAAGCGACGACGACGAGAACGCCTTTTTTCTTCGCATAGGCAAGAGCATCTTCAATCGCCCGTGACGAGAAGGCACCGCCGATGCTGACATTGATGACTTTGGCCCCTTTTTTGACGCCATGTAAAATCCCTTTGGCAATATCCGAATTCAAGCCGTAGTTATCTTCACCGAGGACTTTGATCGGAATGATCGACGCCTTGGAATTGATGCCGGACATGCCATACGTGTTGTTGCTGTTTGCAGCAATGATACCGGCGACGTGCGAACCGTGTCCGTGGTCATCGACTGCCAATTGGCGGCGGTTGACGAAATCGTAACCGAGGTCCATCCGGACACGTCCGGCAAAATCGGCGTACGTTGGATTGATGCCGGTATCGACGACCGCGACGAGCACCGTCGATTGTTTTTTCCCGGTTATCCGTTTCTGCATCGCGTTGAAGTTGATATCGGCGCCTTTGACGCCACCCCGTTGTCCGGTATTGTTCAGTGACCACTGATATGACTTGAAGATATCGCCTCCGAGTCCGTGCATCTGACTGTCGAGCTCGACGTACGCAACCCCACTCGCCTTCGCGAGTTGCTGTTTCGCCGCCAGTGCCTGCATGACCGTCCGGTACGTGAATTTCTCCAGTCCGAGACCGGCGTCAATCGTTTCGTGTTTGACGGCTGCTGTCTTCTCGGACAGTTGTTGTTTTTGGCTGCTCGTACCCGTCATCTTGACCACGAGGCTGCGTGACTTCGCGACCGTTCCCGATTGACCAAGCGACTCCCGAAGCGGTTGCAACCGTTCGAGTTTAAATGGCACGACAAACGACGTATTTTTCTTCCCTTCGATTTCTATGTACTGACGGCCGCTCCAACTAAGCGGGAAGACCAGTGACTGATCCGTGATTTGATCGTACCGGCCGTAGACGAGTTGCCGTTTGTAGTCGGATTGTGACTCATAGACGGTCACCGCCTCCGTATCATCGGCGACGAATTTCAAATGGGTTCCGCCCGTCAGGTACGTTTTCGTATCAAAATAAAACAGTGCTTTGCCTTGGCTGTTAAACTTTCCTTTGATGTAAGCTTTCTTTGTTTTCGTATTCAATGCCGGTAATTTTTGCGCACCGGTTCCTGCTGCATCTATGTGTGTCGGGATGATTGTCCCGAGGAGACCTACTAATGTCAGTCCTGCCATCCATTTTTTCATTTGTCCGCTCCTTTATCCATCTTTTGACCTATACCATCAGTATAATGGAAAATTTTATGCGAATCACCTGATTTTCACTTTTTCGTCAGGTTTTTTCTGAATTTATTCGCGAAACAAAAAAGTGGATCCAGCATCAACTGGATTCACTTCCCGTTTCATTTGATATAACTGATTGCCCGATCCGCATTTAAACGTCCGGAACCATACGTCGTATCATATCCTTTCGAACCCAGGTCTTTCGCTGATTTCTTGAGGATACTCTCGACATCCGCTGCCTTGATGCTCGGTTTGAGACTGTATAAGACGCTGGCGACCGCCGTGACATGCGGCGCTGCCATCGACGTCCCGCTCGCAAAAGCCAGTTCCCCGTCTGCGAGATAACTCGGAATCGAAACGCCGGGTGCGACGAGATCGAGTCCCGTTCCGTAATTCGAGAACGATGCCCGTTTATCCGTCCGGCCGGTCGCACCGACCGACAGGACATATTTCGAACGAGCCGGATACGACAATGCCTTTTTGCCGGCATTACCGGACGCCGCGACGATCAACACATTTTTACTTTTCGCATAAGACAGTGCCGACTCGACCGCTTTCGAAGATGTATCGCCACCAAGACTGAGATTGATGACTTTAGCGCCTTTTTTGACGGCATGATTGATACCGCTGACGAGGTCCGATGTATAGCCGGCACCGTTCTCATCGAGCACTTTGATTGGAATAATCGCGGCTTTCGCGTTAATGCCCGTCATGCCATACGTATTGTCCGTCCCCGCTGCAATGATACCGGCGACATGCGAGCCGTGACCGTAATCATCCCAGGCCGTCTTCGAACGGTTGACGAAATCGTAGCCGAGATCCATCCGGACTTTCCCGGCGAAATCCGCATAACTCGGATTGACACCGGAATCGATGACCGCAACAAGTGTCGTCGACTGTTTCTTTTTCGCGATCCGTTTTTGCATCGCCGTCAGACCAATATCCGCTCCTTTGAGACCTTTTTTCTGACCGGTGTTCAACAAGGACCATTGGTGTTTCTTAAAAGCATCGGCTCCGAACGCTTGAATCGGTGTATCGTATTCGACGTAGGCCGTCGCACTCGACTGCTCAAACTTCTGTTTCGCGGCTTTTGCTTCCGCCGCCGAACGATACGTCAACTTCTCAAGACGTAATTCCGGCGCGACTGATTTCACAGTCTTCGCACCGAGACTGCTGCTGCGGACCATACCGGTTTTTGTCTGAACGATCAGAGCCGTTGCCGTATTCGCCTTTGCTTGGACAGCAGAACTGCTGGTCGCGTCAATCGGCTCGTAACGCGAGACACTGAACGGGACAGAATATGTATCGCCCGGATATCCTTCTAACACCAAATACTGTCGTCCGCTCCAGCTCAGCGGGAAATACATGGTCTCATCATTGCGTTGGAAATAACGGTTGTAGACACGTCCGGCGTCGACATCTGCCTTACTCGTAAAGATCGTCCCGTAAACGTCCCAATCAAGATCAAATTCAAGATGCGTCCCGTCTTTGACAAAGTCTTTTGCATCCATGTACCAGATGTCAAATCCATCTTCATCGAAACGTCCTTTCATCGGCGCTCCGACATAACTGCCGTAGAATGTTGGCAGTGCTTTCGCTTGATTGATTTGTTTGGTACTGACAGTTTTTTGTTTTGCACTGACCATTTTTTGCTCATTCACCGCTTCCCCGTTCATGCTGAATCCGATGAATAAACTGACTACGAGACTTCCTGCGACGATTTTTTTCATTCCTTCACCCTCCAATTGTCTTAGGTCCTTACACCTATATACCCGTAAATTTTGGAATAATGTGGTATATTAAAAATCATTTACCTAATTTATTTATTTTTAAATAAAAAATCCACCACCTCAACAGGTGATGGATTTTTGTTTTACTTCACGATGACTTTGAAGGTTTTAACGACCTTATAATTTCCAACAGTCGTATAGGTAACGCGAATTGATGTTGTTCCTTTAGTGACTGCTTTAACTTGTCCTTTTGTGTTCACCGTCGCGATTTTTTTATTGAGCGAGGCATAGCTGACAGATTTGATTTTATCGGTTGCTGACGCATAACCGATTGTCGTTGTTTGACCTTTTTTCAATGTTTTTTGTGTAGCTTTCAGCTTCACTTCATTGACTTTCGTTTCGATCGGTAATGTAGTTGTCAGGACGAATCCGTCTTTTAATGTCACGGTTGCCGTCACAGTCGTTTTGCCTGATGCTTTACCAACGAGACGTCCCGTAGTATCCACTGTTGCTTTTGACGTGTCCGCTACTTGATAACGAATCGATGATACAGTTGATGACGTATTCAAGACTTTTGTTTTCAGGTTGATACCTTTTCCTTGATAGACACTTGCTTTCTCGATTGTTGCCGTCGGTGCTTTTGTTGTTTGTGGAACGAAGACACCGAGGTATCCATTTACTTCTGCCGTTCTCATCCCTTTAACCGGAACTGTCAAGATTCCATTTTTGTCTGTGACAAGTTTCGTTTGGGTTACACCACTCGCATCGACAAAGACTTGGTTCGTATGTTGTTTTCCCATATCGACTTTGATTGTCGTGTTAAGTGTTGATTTCTTCCCGATGACTGTCGCAACACCCGTGTTACGGTCTTTACCGAGTCGGACGCTTGAAATCAAATGACTGCCGGCGACTTTTGAAGTGTTCGTTGTATGATATGCCACTTTTTGAGCACCGTATGCATATTGTTTACGGACTTTCAGTAAGTTCGTGATTTCGTCATAGTATGGCGTTTGCTTAGACATATATGAAGCATCCGTCTGATACAAGTCACCGTAGTAAACAGTCGGGACCGTATCTTTGTTCGTCAGCAAGAACGCATATTGTGAGACGACGTTATCCACTGAATACTTTTTCTTTGTGCTTGCGAGTTCTGCATTGTAGATTGCGAGTGCTTTCTTTTCTGTATCTTTATCGTACATTTTTTCAAACGATTTCGGCTCTTCGCCTGCTTTGTACTGAATACCTGTTTTGATGCCGTACAGATCGAGCATGATCTGGTTGACGCGGTTCTTCTCTTGATCGTGGTTATTAACGAATGACCAGTTAGCTGATACATCTGTTGCACCAGTCGCTGAACGATCAACAGTTGAACCTGTCACGATGGCACT
>Ga0308165_1000548_pt1 | contig 67912 bp, 50 predicted proteins | sample PhyWR2_FD_201032 | JGI IMG/M metagenome (GOLD analysis project Ga0308165, IMG submission 201032) | Phyllosphere microbial communities from UC Gill Tract Community Farm, Albany, California, United States - DLSLW.R2 | ecosystem: Host-associated > Plants > Phyllosphere > Unclassified | place: USA... | reverse complement strand
AGAAGGTCGTATCCAAAACCGTCGTGTTGAAACTGCTAGAAACTAGTATTTCAATATAAGATTTAGAAAAGTCCCGATGAAAATCGGGACTTTTTTTATGCCCATAAATTTTCTGTATTAAGCTTTTTAGCTAAGTTTGTATTATGTACTTCTTTAGAAAAAAAGATCCCAATAGGCCGAATAACATCAACCTAAAAATTATGCATTTCATTAATGCATTGGCCATCTTAGTTTTTCTCGCAGGTATCATCTACAAGCTTATTCAATGGCTTGCTAAATAAATCAAATTGTATGAAACAAATTATCAAAACAACTAATGCTCCAGCTCCAATTGGACCATATAGCCAAGCTGTGCAGGCTGGAAACTTTTTATTCGTATCAGGCCAGGTTGCTATCAATCCTGAAAACGGAGAATTAAACATTGGTAATATAGAAGAAGAAACACACCAGGTAATGCGCAACCTTAAAGCCGTTTTACTCGAGGCGGGTTTAACTTTCGATAACGTTGTAAAATCTACGATCTTCTTAAGTGATATGGGAACATTTGCACAAGTTAATGAAATCTATGGACAGTATTTTACAGCCGATTTTCCTGCCCGCGAAACGGTACAGGTTTCAGTTTTGCCTAAAAATGTTAACGTAGAAATTTCAGTTATTGCCATTGTAGGATAATTTTGGCAGGCAGTAAAAGCAAATATTACAGCCAGCATGATAGCGCATAGGTAATGCGTAGTATATGCATACCTGAAGCATAGATAAAGCATAGTTAATGCGTAGTTAAGCAAACTCGGCGGTACTTATTTCTTGGTATATGTTTTTAATAGCAATCGTCTTTGCCATTATCCCACTCCTTTAAATTTTTATGCGCTGTTGCAAATACCTCCTTTTGCTGTGGGTATTTTAATCTATCTCTATCCAATTGTTGCATTTACCATTGCATTTTTCTACTTTCAGAAGAAAATCAATCTGTATCAGCTATTTGCTTTTTCTGCTTTATATCGTATTTTAATGCACAATTGCTAAAGAGTCTTGTTTATAAAAAACGGTAAAATATTTTGTTTAATTCGGTATTAGATACACCTGTTGAGTTTTTAAAAGGCGTTGGTCCAACTAGGGCTGATGTTTTAAAAAAAGATCTTGGTCTTTTTACTTATCAGGATATGCTTGCACATTATCCTTTTAGATATATAGACCGTACAAAATATTTCAAGATCAACCAGATTAATCCCGATTCGCAATATATTCAGATTATCGGTCGGGTAATTAATAAAAAGGTAATCGGAGATAAAAGAGCAAAGCGTATCGTTGCTGTTTTTAAAGATGAAACAGGCATCATGGAGCTGGTTTGGTTTCAAAGCTTAAAATGGGTCGATGATAATATTACGGTTGGTACGGCTTACGTGGCCTTTGGAAAACCCACTATTTTTAATGGATCATTCAGTATCTCGCATCCAGAAATGGAACTGTATCAGCGAAAACAAGTGGGTAGAGGTAACCTTACCTTGCAGCCAGTTTACAATTCGACTGAGAAACTTAAAAAATTCAATCTAGATTCTAAAGGTTTACAGCGTTTAATTGCCGGGTTGTTAGATCAGGTTATTCCTCAGGTTCCAGAAACTTTACCGCAATATATCATTGATAAATATCAGTTGCCAGATAAAAAAATGGCATTGTTAAATATTCACTTTCCCAAAAATCAGAAGGATTTAAGTGCAGCAGAAAGACGTTTGAAATTTGAGGAATTATTCTTTATACAGCTACAGCTTTTACATAATAAACATTTAAGGCAATTAAAATTTAAAGGCGTAACCTTCGAAAAGGTTGGCGAGAAGGTGAACCGCTTTTATAATGAATTTTTACCTTTCGAATTAACCAATGCCCAAAAGCGTGTAGTGAAAGAAATAAGAATTGATACGCAACGGGGGGTACAAATGAATCGGCTTGTTCAGGGCGACGTAGGTAGCGGTAAAACTGCTGTTGCTTTAATGAGTATGCTTTTAGCAAACGATAACGGCTATCAGGCCTGTATGATGGCCCCAACCGAAATTTTGGCCCGTCAACACTATGCATCAATTACTGAATTGGTAACTGATGATCTGGTTCGGGTTGCTATCCTTACCGGAAATACAAAAAAGAAAGAGCGGACCATTTTACATGAGCAGCTGGAGAATGGAGAAATTGATATTCTCATCGGAACACATGCTTTGATTGAAGATAAAGTCCAGTTCAAAAATCTCGGTCTTGTGGTAATTGATGAGCAACATCGTTTTGGTGTTGAACAACGCGCCAAATTATGGCGGAAAAATATCATTCCTCCTCATATTCTGGTGATGACGGCTACACCAATTCCCCGAACTTTGGCTATGACCCTATATGGCGATCTGGATGTTTCTATTATTGATGAATTGCCAGCAGGTAGAAAACCCATAGAAACCAAACATCTTTTCGAAGGTCAGCGCCTTAGAATGTTTGGCTTTATGAAACAGGAAATTGCCAAAGGCAGGCAGGTTTATATTGTTTATCCTTTAATAAAGGAAAGTGAAAAATTAGATCTTTTACACCTCGAAGCAGGTATTGAGCAGTTGAGTTATCAATTTCCACGGCCCGATTACCAAATGAGCATTGTACACGGACAAATGCCAAATGCAGATAAACAGTTCGAAATGCAGCAGTTTATAGAAGGCAAGAGTCAGATCATGGTGGCTACCACGGTAATTGAAGTGGGGGTAAATGTTCCTAATGCTTCCGTAATGGTAATTGAAAATGCCGAAAGGTTTGGGCTTTCACAGCTTCATCAATTGCGCGGCAGGGTAGGCCGTGGCGCAGAACAGTCGTTCTGTATCCTAATGAGTGGTAATAAGCTCAGTAAGGAAGGTAAAATTCGCTTAGAAACCATGGTGAGGACCAATAATGGTTTTGAAATTTCGGAGATCGATCTACAGCTCCGTGGTCCTGGCGATATTACAGGAACTCAACAGAGTGGTGTACTAGATCTGAAACTTGCTGATTTGGCTAAAGATCAGGTAATTTTGTCAGAAGCAAGAAACACAGTGATTGAACTTTTTTCTGAAGACCCTCAATTAGAAAAACCAGATAATGCTGTCTTAAAAATTTACCTGCAAAAATTAGAAAGAGGCATCTCTTTTGACAAAATAAGTTAGTAATATAACTTATTTAATTCTCTACTATCATTTTTTAACTCCTTTTATCTCTTATTTACAATAATATTTACTACTGTATTATAAGTAATACTTAACGTAGTTTTGTAATTGTTTTTTTACGATTTCGCCCCTCATAATTATTATTTTGCCCCCTTTTTTAAATTCTTAATATTCCTATCTTGCGTATAACCAAATATGAACTGTTTAGTCGGCAATTCGAAGTATGGGTACGCCGTACGCAGTAATTTTTAACCCAAATAAGCTTATTTATCAGATAGGGGCGGTTAATAATGGTTAACAATGATTTATTGATCCATCTAGAGGAATTGAAAAATTTCTTTGGGGAAAAAGTGTGTAGCTAGTTGTCTCAGTAAATCATATTTTAATCATGCTTTTTGTGAAGTTTATTCATTACGCATGAGTATTATTATGTATTACAATCAATATCTAACCAACATAAATTGAAAACTATGAAAAAAAATCTATTGAGGACTTTTGCCAGAAGTAGCATGTTTCTTGTTTGCGGTGGTGGTCTCATTTTTTCTCCGTTTACCAGCAGTTCTGCTGAAGTGGTGTTACACGAAAAAGCCCCCTTCGATTTTTACAAACCTCCGCTAGAGGATATTATTGTAAAGGGGCAGGTTACCGATGCTAAAGGCCCAATTCCTGGTGTGAGCGTTAAATTAAAAGGGGGTGCCGCAACAACGGTAACAGATGGCTCTGGTAAATTTAGTATCAAGGTGCCAGAGGATGCCACTTTAGTATTTACCTATGTAGGGTATGTAGATCAGGAAATTCAGGTGAAAAACCAAACCAGTATTAATGTCCGTTTATTAGAAAACAATCAAAATTTATCAGAAGTAGTGGTAGTGGGGTATGGAACCCAAAAAAAGGCAGTTGTATCCGGTGCCGTTGCTTCAGTTAAAGGTACAGAGCTGGCTAAATCATCTTCGGTAAACCTAACCAATTCATTGGCTGGCCGTTTGCCTGGTGTTACCGCACTACAAGGAAGTGGCGAGCCAGGTTATGATGGCTCAACAATCCGGATTCGTGGTATCAATTCTCTTGGGAATAACAATGCTTTAATTGTAATCGATGGTATTCCTAACCGTGCAGGTGGGATTGAAAGGTTAAACCCTAACGATATTGAAAGCGTTTCTGTTCTAAAAGATGCATCTGCAGCTATTTATGGTTCGCAGGCTGCAAATGGGGTAATCCTCATCACGACAAAGCTCGGTAAATTGGGCAAACCACAATTTTCTTATGATTTTAGCTACGGCTTACAACAGCCTACCCGGATACCTAAAATGTCCAATTCTGTACAATATGCAGAGATTTTAAATGAGTTAAATATCTTTGGTTCTGATCTCAATCCGAATGAATGGTCGGCTGCATGGAACAGTTTTGAAAGTACAGGCTCTTATGTTTCTACCGGAGGAAAAACGATCAATGCGGCTTTCAAACCAGATGAAATTCAAAAATTTGGTGATGGATCAGATCCCTTAAGGTATCCCAATACCGATTGGTTTAAAACCACTTTCCAAAATTGGTCTCCACAGCAAAGACACAATGTACAGGTTAACGGTGGTAGTGAAAATGTGAAATATCTGATGTCGCTTGGTTATCTCGATCAGGACGCTTATTATAAAAATTCTGCTACAGGCTACCAACAATATGATATGCGCTTTAACCTGGAGGCAAAATTAAGCAAATACATCACCACCACCTTAGGGGTAACTGCGAGAGAAGAAGCCCGTAATTTCCCTACCGTTGGCGCAGGCGATATATTCAGGTTTTTGATGAGGGGCCGGCCGAATGAAATCGCAATATGGCCTAATGGTTTGCCAGGCAGGGATATCGAATATGGTTACAATCCGGTGGTTTCTACAACTGATTTAACTGGTTATAATAAAGATGTTAGAGATTATTTCCAAACCACAGGTAAAGTAGAAATTAAAATTCCTGGCGTTGATGGATTAAAAGTAACTGGAACTGCTGCAATAGATAAATATTCGGGCAGACAGAAAAACTGGCAGTTGCCGTGGACACTTTACGATTGGGACAAAAAGACTTTTCAGGCAGATGGTGTAACTCCGGTATTAACAGGCACGGTAAGATCTCAATATACCGACCCAAGACTTAGAGAAACGGCGGGTGGTCAGTTGGCTGTTAATTTAACAGGAATGATCAACTATGATAAGAAAATTAAGGATCATACCATTGGTTTAATGGCGGGTGTTACGCGTGAAACGGTTGATAATGATGGTTTTACAGCTTTTAGAAGATATTTTATTTCGACATCTGTTCAGGAAATACTTGCAGGTGATGAACGGGAACAATCGTTAGGTAATAATCCTGGAGATCCTAATAACTTATTTAAAAGAGCCCGGTTAAGTTATTTTGGAAGGGCTGGTTATAATTACAAAGAAAAATACCTTGCCGAATTTTTATGGCGGGTAGATGGATCCTACATCTTTCCAACCGATAGGCGTTTCGGTTTCTTCCCAGGTGTATCGGTGGGATGGCGTTTATCTGAAGAACCCTTTTTTAAAGACAATGTTAAATTCGTTAACAATTTAAAGTTAAGGGCTTCATGGGGCCAAATGGGTGCTGAAGCCTATTTTGGAGATGCCTTACAAGAATACCAGTACCTCAGTTTGATGAATTTTGGTAATTACATCTTTAACGATTTGGTAACCCAAACCTTAAATGAAGGTAAGGTGCCCAATTTTGATTTCGGATGGGAAGTGGCCAATAATACCAACATCGGTTTAGATGCGTCGTTTTTGAATAATAAATTATCATTAGAGTTCGATTATTTCTATAACAAGCGTACAAATATCCTAATCAGCAGAGGTAGTTCTGTGCCTGAAAGTTCGGGTATTACCGACCGGTTGCCGCCAGTAAACTTAGGGAAGGTAAACAATAAAGGTTTCGAGTTTAAATTAAGCTATAACGACCAGGTTGGCGATTTAAATTTTGGGGTAAGTGTAAACGGTGGTTATGCCAAAAATAAAATCATCTTCTGGGATGAAACCCCTGGCGCTCCAGAATGGCAGCGATCTACAGGTAGGGTAACCAGCTCGTGGTTGGTATATGATTATGATGGCGTTTTTAAAGATCAAGCTGATATTAATGCCAACACGCTTAATTATAGTGCGCTTACCGGAACACTTCGCCCTGGCGATATGAAGTTTAAGGATATTAACGGAGATGGTAAAATTAATGCCGATGATAAAATTCGTTTAGATAAAAATGGTACACCAACCTTTACAGGCGGTGTAAATTTTAATGTTCAGTACAAAGGATTCGATTTGTCAGTACTTATTCAAGGGGCAACAGGCGGGATGCAGATTGTGGGCTTAACCGAATCGGGCGATATCGGTAACTTCTTAGAATGGTCGTACCTAAACCGCTGGAGCATTGATAATCCAAGTTCCGTAAATCCCCGCTTATCAAACCGTGGCGCAACCTATTATACAGATAGTAACAATGCATTAAACAACACTTATTGGTTACGTAGCAACAATTATATCAGACTTAAAAATGTTGAATTAGGTTACACATTGCCAAACAAACTGGTTGAGAAGGTAGGACTAAATTCGGTAAGGGTGTATACAAATGGATTAAACCTGGCTACACTGGATAAGATCAAGATCTGGGATCCTGAATCAACCAATACAAGTGGCCAATACTATCCTCAGGCTAGGGTAATTAACATGGGCATTAAAGCTACTTTTTAATCATGTATAGCTGTTTATCAATTACAACGAAGAATATGAAAGCAATAATTCAAAATAGAAATTTATATCTACTGGTTCTGATCACCTTTTTTGCATTTGCGTGTAAAAAAGACTTTTTGAACGTAGAATCACCTGGGCAGGTACCTGCCGAATCGGTATGGAAAGATCCAGCAACCGCACAGGCCTTTGTGAACGATATTTATAATGGATTGGGAAATGGTGGCTTCTCTGAGCAAATGCTGGCTTCAGTTTCCGACGAGGCCTTGTTTACACACCCCACCAGAGGGATAGATCTGGTTAACAACGCTACCATTAACCCCTCTACACTAGGCTGGGTAGATGATACCTGGGCATACAAACAAATGTATAACCGCATCAGGGCTTGTAATATTACCATTGAAAAACTAACCACTGGCGATAATGCCCTTACTAGCCAGGTACTAAAAGACCAATTGGTGGGCGAAGCACACTTTTTAAGGGCCTATTTTTATCAACAGCTGGTACGCTTTTATGGTGCTGTTCCCATTATCACAAAAATTTATGTGCTTGATGATAATTATAATGCCAAACGCAATACCTATGAAGAATGTATAAACTTTATCTTAAAAGATTGCGATGAAGCCAATAGCTTATTAACTGGTAAAACCATGGTAAAGGGGCGCACTACTGCACTTGCCGCTTTGGCCTTAAAATCAAGAGTATTGATTTACGCTGCAAGCGATTTACATGATAGGGCAAAACTTACTGATAAGATTAAAAATATTGACATTAAGAAATTAGACTTTTTAAGTTATGCCAGTGGCAATCAGGCAGACCGTTACCGATCGGCTAAAACAGCTGCAGATGCCGTAATGAAACTCGGGACAGGGTACAAATTAGATCTTTCGGCTCCGGTTTCTGCTACAAATGGCCAGTTAAATTTTAAAAGTATCGCAATGGGAGGAGCCAGTAAAGCGCCTGGTGTAGATGCTACTGCGGCATCAGAACTTATTTTTGCCCGTTATTTTATTATCCAAAGCAATATTAAACATGCTCAGCAAAATGGTCCGAACGGTTACCATAACTGGGCAGGTAATACACCTATCGGTTTATTGGTTGATGATTATGAGATGAAAGACGGCAGCAAATTTAGCTGGACAAACCCCGCAAAAAAAGCTAATCCTTATCTGGACAGGGACCCCCGTTTTTATGCCACCATTTTATATGATGGTGCAGGTTGGAAACCCCGCGACAAGGCATCAGGCGATGTTGATCCGGCCAGTCAGATCCAAACCGGAGTATATGATTTAATTGATAATGGCACTCGAATCGATTTTAAAGGGTTAGATACCCGTGCAAGTTCTATCGAAAACTGGAATGGCAGCTGGACGGGTTATTATTACCACAAGTTTATCGATCCGGATCCAACAATTATAGATGCTTCAATGTCGCAGAATGTACCATGGCCTTTCTTTAGATATACCGAAGCGGTATTTAATTATATCGAAGCCAGTATTGAGTTAGGAGAATTAGGTGATGCAATAAGCTGGTTAAATAAAATCCGCTTCAGAGCAGGTATGCCAGCGGTTACAGCAGCAGATCAGGCTGGACTAAGGGAGGTTTACCGCCATGAGCGCCGTATTGAGATGGCTTACGAAGAGCAACGTTATCATGATACCCGCAGGTGGTTAATTGCAGGCGAAACATTGGGAAGGAAAACGACCTACATTAAGGTTACCGGTAAATTTAAGCCTGGTAAAACCATGTCGGCCCCTTATCATTACGACAATACCATTTACGATTATACCTATAGCCCGGTAGAAGAAAATGCGCAAGAGAGTAGAGTTTGGAACGATAAACTTTATTTCAGGCCGTTTAGCCGCGATGAGGTAAATAAGAACAATTTACTCGAACAAAACCCCGGTTATTGAGCTAACCATACTATATACCCGATGGATCATATGATTCATCGGGTTTTTTGTAGAATAAAAATTTGAATTGCTCTGCTCGATATTTTTACTTTTCAATAGAAAAAGAAATCACCTTAAATGTTTATCCGTTCCCGTTTTTAAATTTCATAACGTAGTTTTGCAGATAAACTTTTTCTTGTGGCAGATTCAGACCCCAATTCGGTTATCGTAAAACCAGATGCATTCGCCGCTTTGCGGTATAAAGAATTCAGATCATTCTTAGGTATGCGGTTCTTTTTTACACTTGCTTACCAAATGCAGGCTGTTGTTATTGGTTATCATATTTACGATTTAACACACGATCCATTAAAATTAGGCTTGGTAGGTTTATGCGAAGCCATTCCTGCTATCGGGATTGCATTATATGGAGGTTATATTGCAGATAAAAGTGAAAAAAGAGGTTTATTGATCAAAATCTTTTCGGGTGTATGGCTGGCTTCGGTTTTAATGCTCATTATTACCAGTAAATATCTTCATCTTAAAGAAGATCTAATCGTACTCATCATGTACGGATTGGTATTTTGCATTGGTATAGCCCGAGGTTTCTTCGGACCTGCAACCTTCTCTTTAATGGCCAAAATTGTACCCAAAGAATTATATCCAAATTCGAGTACCTGGAACAGCAGTAGCTGGCAATTGGCAACCATTATCGGTCCGGTTGCAGGAGGTTTTGTAAACTGGTGGTGGGGCATTACCGCCGCATATACATTTATCGTGGTTTTGGTTTCCATCTCACTAATCTGTATTTTCAATTTTAAAAAGCACCCATCTACCTATATTCCGAAAGAGAATATATTTCATAGTTTAAAAGAAGGGATTCAGTTTGTTTTTAAAACCAAAATGATGGTTTGGGCCATGAGTCTTGATCTTTTTTCGGTATTCTTTGGTGGTGCTGTTGCGCTGTTGCCCATGTTTGCAAAAGATGTTTTTCATCTGGGCTCCTATGGCTTGGGCATGATGAGGGGAGCCGCATCTTTAGGTGCGGTAATAACCATGTTATCTATGACATACTTTTCGCCAATGGGAAAACCCTGGCGAAATCTTTTAATTGCAGTAACCGGCTTTGGATTGAGCATCATCTGTTATGGCTTATCTAAAAACTTCTATTTAACATTATTCTTCTTGTTTTTGGAAGGATCTTTCGACAGTGTAAGCGTAATTATCCGTCAAACCATTATGCAATTGCTAACCCCTGATGATATGCGCGGACGTGTTTCGGCAGTAAACAGCATGTTTATTGGGTCCTCCAATGAAATCGGCGAATTCGAATCAGGACTATCGGCCAGATTGCTAACGCTTGTACCTGCGGTGGTTTTTGGTGGCAGTATGACTATTGCAATAGCTGGAATTACCTGGTTAAAAACAAAATCGCTTACCAAACTGAGTTTGCAGGATATTAACGAACAGACGACTAAAACTGTTTAAAGAGTTGTCAACTTTAATAGCGCGGTTGCCAGAAAGTTGACAACTCTGAGATCTACGTTTTAACCATTCTTTTAATTTTAAATGACTTGGGCATGCCCCAAGCTGCGCAAGGGTCGGGCTATGCGTTCCAATCTTTTTTGATGAAGAATCAAAAAAAGGATTTCCACTGCTATCCCTCATGCAAATCCATCGCATTTCCTCAATGGTTTTAAATGCGAGATGTATTATTGAGTTCGAAGTTTTTGTTTTGGCCAGCTAAACCCGATGGCATGGATGCCGATAGCATTATATCCTTATTTTTTATAAACAACTATCGGCAGGAGGAACAGCGGGACCGAACCATACCGAAGAAATACAGGCATTGCTTTCTAAAGGAAGAACTGGTAAAAAAGCATTTTATCTTTTGATGGAATGAAATAGAAATGGTCTGTGAGGACACAGACCACGGGGATAGTATTTGCTTTTAATTTAAATAGAAAAACATTTCTGTATCTGGATTTTCCTGCGAAATAGGTCTTGAAATAAATTCAGGATGACGGTTCTCCGTGTAGAGTTGTCAACTTTAATAGCGCGGTTGCTAGAAAGTTGACAACGCTGAAATTCCTGGTGGTAAAAAACAATTGGTCCGTGAAGACACAGACCATCGCTACATTAAAACTTTTTATTCTTACCCCACATCAGATAAATAATCGAACCCAAAAAAGGCGCCAATAGGATAATGATAAACCACAGTACTTTTACCGGGAAAACCATGCTGCTGTTTTTCGATATATGGTACAATGCCGCCAATATTAACGCCAACCAAAGTATGGCAGCGATAATAATGATAATTGCAATCTGATTGCTTTCAACCTGTGCTAGTAACATAACAATAATTTTTTGTTCCTAAGCTTCAACAACTCTTTCGCCAATTTGTTGGCGCCACATGGCCTGATATAAACCATTTTGTGCAATTAGCTCTTCATGGCGCCCTTGCTCAATGATGTGGCCTTTCTCTAAAACATAAATTTTATCCGCATGTTTAATGGTTGATAAACGGTGCGCAATTAAAATGGTAATGTGGTCGGTTAAATTTGAAACTGAGCGGATGGTTTTGGTAATTTCTTCTTCGGTAATCGAATCTAATGAAGAAGTTGCCTCATCAAAAACCAGGATATCCGGTTGGCGGAGTAATGCCCTTGCAATGGATAAACGTTGTTTTTCGCCTCCCGAAACTTTAACACCACCCTCACCGATTAACGAATCTAAACCTTTATCGGCGCGTGCCAACAAAGTCTGACAAGCAGCCTGGTTCAGTACTTTATAACATTCTTCGTCCGTTGCATTTGGATTTACGAACAATAAATTTTCTCTTATCGTACCCGAAAACAACTGCGTATCCTGTGTTACGAAACCGATTTTCTCACGTAAGGCATCAAGATCAATATCATTGCTGGTAATACCGTTGTACAGAATCTCGCCATCTTTTGCCGGGTATAAACCAACCAATAGCTTAACCAGTGTTGTTTTTCCAGAGCCAGATGGACCAACAAAGGCAATCGTTTGCCCATTATGTGTTTTAAACGAAATGTTTTCTAAGGCATTTCTATTGGCTGTTTGGTGTTTAAAACCCACGTTGCTAAAAGTTAAATCTTTAATTTTTGCGATTGAAGTCGGGTTTGCTGGTTTCTTATCAATTGGTGTACTTAAAATCTTTTTAAAGTTACCTAACGAAACCTCGGCCTCACGCCAGGCCAGTATTACATTCCCCAATTCCTGTAAAGGACCAAAAAGGAAGAAGGAATAGAATAAGAAAGAGAAATACTGTCCTGGGGAAATGGTATTGTCGAATATTAACAATAACAACACAACAATCATCGAGCTTCTAACTAGGTTTACCGTAGTGCCCTGCACAAAACTCATACTACGCACATACTTCACTTTTTTAAGTTCTAAGCCTAAAATTTTATAAGTGGTTTTGTTTAATCTTTCTATCTCCTGATCTGCGAGGCCCAAACTTTTAACCAGCTCGATATTTCTTAACGATTCGGTGGTAGAACCTGCCAAAGCAGTGGTTTCGCCAACAATAGAACGTTGGATGGTTTTGATTTTACGACTTAAAAACCAGCTCACAAAACTGATGATCGGGATTGCAGCAAAATAAACCAAGGTTACCTTATAACTGATCGAAACCGAATACACGATTACGAAAACCATTCCAATTAAACTCACAAAAAGCACGCTGATAAAAGAAGTAATAAACTTTTCGGAGTCTAAACGTACTTTTTGAAGAATGCCCAATGTTTCGCCACTGCGTTGATCTTCGAAAACCTGGTAGGGTAATTTTAAAGAGTGCTGCAAACCATCAGCATACATTTTTGCACCAACCTTTTGTACAATTACGCTGGTAAAGTAATCCTGAAAGTTCTTCGCGATACGCGATACCATTGCCGCACCGATGGCAAGGCCAATGAAACCTAAAGCGCCCCAGATATAGGTGCTTTTATCACTGAAAGATGCTCTTTTGTTGATGTATAAATCCAGAATCCTTCCGGTGAAGTAAGGATCCATTAAAGAAAAGCCAATATTTATACCTGCAAGCAATAGCGCCAAAGCCACAATCCACTTGTGGTTTTTGAGGTAGTTGATTAATAATCCCATTAAGTTTTGCTGTTTGTGAATGCAAACATAAAAAAAGGGAACGGATAAAAATCCATTCCCCTTTTTTATGACTTTAAGCTAAGATACTTAGCTAACATTTGTTTAAAATCCGTAGCGTAAACCGATTTGCGCTTGCCAAGGGTTACCCGTTGGGATTACAATTCCTGTATTGTTTAAACGGTAGTTGTAGTTAGCGCTTGCAGCATCATATCCCGTAACCGCATATAGTGCTTGCGTACCCAAAGTTTCTGATGTACCCCAGGTTTTCTTAAATAAGTTGGCTACGTTAAACAAATCGCCTGAAATTTCAATGCTTTGTTTTTTACCCTGGCCAAATTTAAACTGATAGGCTAATCTTAAATCAACTGTTCCATAAAAGCCGTTAATACCGCCATTACGTTCAGCAAAAGTACCTTCGTATTTTGTAATGTAATCTTTTAAACTTTGGCTTGCATCACCATTTGCCAACAACGCTTGTAAAGAAGTTCTAAGTGCTGCCGGTACATTTGCATTTGATGTATTAAAGATGTACGCCAAATCGTTTGTTGAAACAAAATCGCCATTGGTATTGCCACCAGATAATAAACTATACCTGGTACCACCAATACCAGAATAACGAATACCTGCTTTAATGCCATGGAATGATGGTAGTGTTCCATAAATAATTACCTTATTCCGGAACTGACCATTAGAATAAGTCATTTTACTTAAATTCCTTGGGTCATCAATTACCGGCAACGATAGCGTTGCAGAGTTGGCTACGTTACCGTTGAATGAGGTATTGTCTCTGGCATCGTTCCAGGTATAACTTGTCGAAATTTCCCCATCTTTAAAGTATTTCCAGGTAGCATCTACCACAACAGCAAATTGATTTACTTTACCTTTACTATTCAATTCTAACACACGGCCAAATTGATTGGTTAAACGGCCCAGTTTCCAATCTGTATTTCCGTTACCCGTATTAATTGAGTTTGCGGGTACATATACACCCCTGTTTCCTTCATTCGATAAGGTGAAGAAAGGATTGGCAACCATATTTCTATCCACATACATATAGTTATTACGAGCTAAAGTTGCATAACCGGTAATGCTGATACGTATTCTATCGTTGATTAATTTGTTATAGGATAAGTTGGCTTTGTACACCACTGGTACTTTGGCATCATCAGCATAAGTATTTATCGTAGGAATTTGTAATGCCGGTAGTGTTGGCGCGGTAGCGGTTCCATTTCTGTAACCGATAAAATCAGGAGTTGGTACGCCTGTACCCGTAACATCTACAGTAGCCAGGTGTTTACCATCAAATGTTAAGTTGTTAATGGTTACATAATTGTTTACATCTGATCCGAAAATACCTGCTCCTAAGCGCAAGTAATCGGTATGGTTTTCATTAACATCCCAGTTAAACTGGATACGCGGCTGAATTAAAAATTGCTTTAATTCATGATCTGTTCTTACACCAATGGCATCAAACAGTTGCTGATTAAGCGGCGATGTCGGGTATTTGCTATAATCTAAACGTAAACCGCCTGTAAAGTCTAAACCTTTACCAAGTTTGGTTTGCATCTGGCCATAAATAGCCGTATTCCACAATTTGCCAACAACACTTGGGTCGGCAACTAAAGGTACTTCCCTGTAATAGCTTATCGGTATCAGATTATCAAAATTTTGTAAAGCCGTTTGCTGGTTTCCTGCCGCAGCGGTACCCGATCTGTTAAATGTAAAGCGTCCGTTCACCTCGCTACCGTATAATGATAGGGCATGGGTATACATAATATCTACACCAAAAGTATATTTAATCTTGTCTGTATTATAGTATAAGTTATCTACCAATTGGAAAACGTTATTGGTAAAACCTTCCTGCCCAAAACGGTGCCCACCAATCTGAACTGCAGTGGTTAATATACTTCCGGTTGGCAAGGTAGATTCTAGGTTAGAAACAACAGCCCTGGGGATAGCAAAACCCAGTTCATCGTTTTGTGTACTGGCCTGATAGGTGTATAAATGTTGCACCTTTAACTCGTTGGTAACCTTACTGCTTATGGTAGAACGCAAGGTAGCCAACAAACTGTTGTCGACGTTTTTATCCGTGCCGTAACTTTCATAAAAGTTGATCGCGGTATTATCTGCTAATCCGAGCGGGTTTCTGTCGTTGGTATAGTTATCACGTACCGTTAACAAGTTTTTCTCATCAATCTGCCAGTCTAAACGTAAAAAGCCAGCATCCGTTCCTCTTTTTTTATCGAAAGAACCAAATTGAGGCGTATTGGCCACTCCATATTTGTTTCTGGCAACCGCTAAAAAGTTATTTAATGTAGCGTTGGTCACATTAAAACGGGCTTCATCTGCTGAAGAGTTGATATCGGCAATAATTAAAGGGCGCGAATCTCTCTGGTGATCCCAAGCGGCAAAATAATGTAATTTATCCTTAATAATCGGACCACCTAAACTAAATCCATACTGGTAGGTAGAGAAATCGTTTATTCTTTTGTTCCCTCTAATATCGTAGGTGCTGGCTAAAAAATCTGCTCTGTTATAAGCAAAAGCACTACCTGTAACCTCGTTGGTACCTGATTTGGTTACGGCACTAATTGTACCACCACCAGCACGGCCTAAACTTACATCATATTGGTTGGTAACTACTTTAAACTCCCTAACACTTTCGATAGAGATGGAATATGGCGCACCGCTCCGGCTGGTTGTACTGCCAGAAGATGTTGGGTTTTTTGCAGTCATACCATCAATAGTGAAGTTGGTAGAAGAGCCCAGCTGACCAGATATACCACCAGGGCCAGATAGAGGAGATAAATCTGTTAAGCTAGAGAAATTACGGCCGTTTACCGGCAATAAGTTCATCGTTTTTGATGATATCTCTGTAGATGCACCAAACTGTTGCACTTTGTTTCTTAACGAAGATCCATTAACCTCTACACCATCAAGGTTTTGGGCAGTTTCTTGCATGTTAATAGCAACCCTTACTGCATCGCCCTGGTTTAACATATAACCAGTTCTATTCTGCTCTGCATAACCGATATAAATGGCTTTAACAGTGTAGGGGCCACCCAAAGGTAGCTCTTTAAAGGTAAACTCGCCCTGGGCGTTGGTTGATGTTCTGGTGGTAAAACCTGTTGAGTTGTTCCGGATCTGGATAGAAACGCCTGGAATGCCTTTCTTTTGTTCATCCGTTATAATACCGGAGATCGATGCCTGGGTTGTTTGTGCGAGAACCCGATTTGGGACGAGGCAAAACAGCAGCAACACTGCAATAAGTAAATTTTTCATCATGATTAGTTTCTGATTTTTTATGATGACAAAGATGTTAATGTAGTGTTAAGTGGAATGGGATTTTATATTATGAAATGGTTTAGTGATTGGCTTTTTAAAGTGCTGATGTTAACATAAAGTGTTACGGATAAATTAATATCGGCCGATAGTGTTAAGGGAATGTTAGTTTACTTCTGTTGAGTAGCTACTTTTTAAATTGAATTTTGTGCAAAGCTTTTAGTCTTTTACTTACAATACTTTACTAAATAATCATCGGCTAATTTACTGCCCATGTATTTAACAAAAGTAAAATCTTCACAGGCTCCCTGTTTATCGCCCTGTTTTATCTTCTTTAAGCCCATCTTTATCCTGTCACCCAGATATTCATCGTCAATACCAAGCTGGTTTTTGATTCTAATGATCTGAATTTCCTGTCCGGGTTTTGCCTGATCAATATTCTTATAAAAATTAATTACAGAATTGGTTAAAGCTTCTTCGGCCTGATAGCTGCGGATAGATTCTTGCATGGCTTCGCTTGATTTTCCTTCGCAATTGTAACCTGAAAGCACAAAATTTACTGGTGCAACGATCGAAACAGTAGTATCGTAGCCAGCCGGAACCTGCCATTTCCCACTACTCATCCGCACCAATCGTAGTGCTTCATCATCCAGATCGGAAAATATGCCTTTGCTAACTTTCGAAAAATAGACTTTTCCCTGCTCATCGAGTTTAAAGCTCACATTCACCGTTCCCTGGATACAATTATCTTTAGAGAACCGGGGATAGATGATATTCTCTCTTAAGAAATTAGTAAAACCACTTTTACCTGATTTAAACTGAACCTGGGCCATGGCCAAAGAACAGCAGAAGAATAAACAAATGGTGAATAGCTTTTTCATTTATACTAATTTACGGTTTTAACCGCAGAGCACGCAAAGTTTTTCGCAAAAGGGAAGAGAAGTTGTTTGCCACGGAAGCACAGAAACACGGAAAAAATTACGGCTAAACTTTGTGTCCTTTGCGCATTCCTCATTTTTCTTTGCGGTTAAAAGAACGTGGATTTGAGAATCAGATTCGGATTGGGGCAATTGGCCAGATATTTTTCTCGTTCACTAAACTTGCAAACGCCAGGATAATCTCCTTTTAATCCCTCCATGTCTTTAATCAGTTGGAAATGAAGGTGTGGCGGCCAGTTTCCGTTTTCTTGCTTTATGCCTAACTCGGCAATTTTTTCGCCTGCGGAAATAAACTTGCCTTCTTTAAGGCCATTTAATGAAGCCAAACTTAAGTGTCCGTATAAGGCATTAAACTTAAATCCAGCGATTTCGTAAGCAAGAATTATTGTTGCGCCGTAATCGCCAAAGTTGTTGTTATTCGCAAAGCTCTGCACGGTTGCATCGTAAAAATTGTAAATTGGCGTTCCAGCAGGCGCCCAGATATCTACGCCTAAATGCAATCTTCTAGGTTCTTTGTCTGCATCAAAATGCTTACTCCGCGAATATATGGTACGGTGTTCATCGTAACCACCAATTCCATAACGAGCATTATTATCTGTTAATTTCGCAGTTACCCAATCTGAAAACAGATCGGTATCATCTAAAATTTCATCAGTTAGTTCAATATTTGCAGCGGTAAAATCTAAAGCTAAAAGCCGATCTTGTTTTACATCAAAATTAACCACCTTTTGGATCAAAGAAATATGTGATTTAATAAGCTGCTCGAAATTTTGCATCTAAATCTACTTGAAAATATAAACGAAGTTGTAAATATAGTGAGATAAGGCCCCGCCAATTACAAACAGGTGCCAAAGTTCGTGACTATGCATCCACCTGAACATTTGTTTGTCTTTTGCATAATAATAAGTCCCGGCAATATAAAAAATGCCTCCGAAAAGTAACCAGAAAATTGCGCCAATAGGTAAAGTATCCAGCATTTTCTGTAACAGCGGCACAATTAAACAGCCCATTAAAATGTATATCGACAGAGAAATAGCGTTACTTTTTAACCGGTTAAAGATTTTAAGCAGGCAACCCACAATAGCGATGATCCAAACTATTGCGAATAAACTCCACCGCAACCAGCCATCAAAAACCAGTAAGGCCGTTGGCGTATAAGAACCTGCAATCATCAAATAAATACAGCAATGATCGAATTTTTGCCAAAAGCGTACGCCATAATTCGAAGCCGGATAACCATGGTACATGGCACTTACACCAAAAAGGGTAAAAGTACCAATACTGTAAATCCATGCCGCAATATATTCAATAGGAGTATTGCATTTTTGGAGCAATAAATAGCCAGCCGGAATCGCAATTAATGCCGGTATAAAATGAGTGAAGAAATTAACGGGTTCCCTTAGCCTCCTCACAAAGATTATTCGCTATCTTCTTCTTTTTGTTTCGGTTCTTTTGCAATCTTATCAAAAAGATGGTCCATACGTTCTACGTATTCGTTCGTATCATCTACAAAGAAAGTAAGCTCTGGCACCACCCTAACCTGGTGGCGGATTCTGCTACCCAGTTTATACCTGATTTCGCCCGAATGTGCGTTAACCGTATTGATAGAAAGCGTGGTATTGTTGGTATTAAAAAAGCTCAGGTAAACTTTCGCCACTGCCAAATCTGGCGAAACCCTAACCCGGGTAATGGTTACCAATGTATTTGGCAAAAATGCAGCACCTTCCCGCTGAAAAACCTGTGCTAACTCCTCTTGTAATACTCCTGCAAATTTCTGCTGACGTTTACTTTCCATAATGTTATAATTATCAATTACCAATAATCAATTACCAGACCATGCAGGGCCGATAGTATTCAATTGGTAAGGTTTTAAAATTATCAATCCAATAATCAATTATCAGACGATAACTAATCTGCTAAAATTAATGGTATCAATAATAAATATTCTAAATTGTAAAAACTTTTGAAACCTCACAACCTGAGCTAGATTAATATTATTCTAAGGCGATCGTCATGCTGAATTCATTTCAGCATCTCCCCTGCAAATAGATCCTGAATAAATTCAGGATGACGATTCTAAGATTAAAAAGCACCTAGTAACACTCTAAAAGGAATTTTATTAATCAAACTGTGGTTTACATTTAAAAACAATAAGGCTTATTCTCCGTAATGCAATAACGGAATTTAATCTAATATAACAAATTACTATCATACGGGTATCTTGCCACATGCGCAGCTTTAACCTTATCGTACAATAATGTTTTAAACTCTTCTAAGTTTTCTTTTTCTGTAGCCGATATAAACAATACAGGCACTTTATCGTGGCTCATCCAACTTTTCTTAAAATCTTCTAAAGTTAATTTACCATCATCCTCTTCGTCATTAAGCTCTGGCGAAACGTAAGCATCAATTTTATTAAAAACTAAAATCATGTCTTTATCAATCGCGCCGATATCTTTTAATGTTTCGTTAACGGTATTAATCTGATCTTCGAAGTTAGGATGCGAAACATCAACCACGTGGATCAATAAATCAGCTTCGCGTACTTCATCTAAGGTAGATTTAAAACATTCTACCAGGTGGTGAGGCAGTTTACGGATAAATCCTACGGTATCAGAAAGTAAAAAAGGCAAATTCTCAATCACTACCTTACGAACAGTCGTATCTAAGGTTGCAAACAACTTATTCTCGGCAAATACTTCCGATTTCGACAGCATATTCATGATGGTAGATTTACCCACGTTGGTATAACCAACTAAAGCTACCCGAATCAACTGACCGCGGTTTTTACGCTGCGTTTCGTTCTGACGGTCGATATTTCTTAAACGCTCTTTTAACAAAGAGATTTTATTTAAAATAATCCTTCTATCGCTTTCAATTTGCGTTTCACCCGGCCCACGCATCCCGATACCACCTTTTTGGCGTTCCAAGTGTGTCCACATACCGGTTAGTCGTGGTAAAACGTATTGTAATTGTGCCAGTTCTACCTGTGTTTTTGCCTGTGCAGTTTGGGCCCTGTTTGCAAAAATATCCAGAATCAGATTGCTTCGATCTAAAACCTTTACACCAAGTTCGCGATCAATGTTGCGCAATTGCGACGGCGATAATTCATCATCGAAAACCACCACATCAATTTCTTCCGATTTTACGTAAGCTTTAATCTCTTCAAGTTTTCCCGTACCCACAAATGTTGCACGTTCTGGCTTAAGCATTTTCTGTGTAAAAACCTTTTCAACCTTCCCACCAGCTGTATCTACCAAAAAGGCCAGCTCATCTAAATATTCTTTTGTTTGGGCTTCTTTTTCGCCTGGAGTAACTACCCCAACTAAAATTGCCCGCTCCTGCACAACGGCAGTATCGTACGTTTTTTGTTTTCCCATGTAATTGAAGCAAATATACGAAATTTGCGAACGACCTTTCAAACCTTATAGGTCTTTAAGACCTATAAGGTTTGAAAGGCTATATCTGCGCTACAAATTCTTTTATCGCAGTACCCGGATTATCGGTTTTCATAAAATTCTCACCAATCAAAAAGCCATTAAAGCCTGCGGTTTTTAAATCCTTAATCGTTTGGGGATTACTGATGGCACTTTCCGAGATCTTTAAAAACTGATTTGGGATTTTATTTACCAAATCGAACGAAGTCTGAATATCAACCGTAAAATCTCCTAAGTTTCTGTTGTTCACACCAATTGCATCCAGATTCGGACAAATACTCCGCTCCAGTTCTTCTAAATTATGCACTTCTAACAGTACATTTAAACCTAAATCTTTTGCAAATTTCCCAAAATCGTTGATCTGCTGAGGAGTTAATATGGAAGCAATTAACAGAATAATATCAGCGCCCCAGGCTTTTGCTTCCAGTAGCTGATACTCATCGATCATAAAATCCTTTCTTAAAATCGGAATATTGTTTGCTGCTCTTGCCGCCAGGATATCGTCGGTTTTACCGCCAAAGAAATCTACATCGGTTAATACCGAAAGTGCAGATGCGCCGGCAGCATTGTAAGCTTGTGTTACCTCAGCAACATCGGCAATGCCATTAATTAAACCTTTAGATGGCGAACGGCGCTTAAACTCAGCAATAATACCAGTACGGTCTTCTGCCAAAAGAAACTCCTTAAAAGAATATGGTGTTCTGTTAAAATGGACCGAATTTTCTAAATCCTGAACTGAAACCAAAGCTTTTGCATCTGCGATTTCTTTCTTCTTACGTAATACGATTTTATCTAATATAGACCCCCCACCCCTTAAAGGGGGCTTTGACTTTCCATCGTTCATATATTTTGTATAGATAATTTTAATTTAATTTTTCCAATTGCTATTCCAACTCGCTTTTAATCCCCCCTTCAGGGGGCTAGGGGGTTGTCAACCAGTTCTCCATCATTTGTTTTCCATACTCAGTTAGCACACTTTCTGGGTGAAACTGTACACCACGAACATCCAATGTTTCATGTCGTAAGGCCATAATCTCATTCTTATGATCTCTTGCAGTAATTTTTAAACATGATGGAAAGTTCTCTTTACTCACTACCCAACTGTGGTAACGGCCAACATTTATGGTTTGTGGACATTCCCAGAACAATGGCTCATCGCCATCTACAACCGTTACTGGCGTCGCAATTCCGTGCATGGGCCTGCCTAAATTTAACAAAGTACCACCAAATACTTCTGCAATGGCCTGCTGACCTAAACATACTCCAAAAATACTTTTCGTAGGTGCATAAGTTCTAATTACTTCCAGCAATAAGCCGGCTTCTTCAGGGATGCCAGGGCCGGGAGAAAGTAAAATTTTATCGTATTTATCTACATCAGCCAGTTCGAATTTATCGTTTCTCCAAACTTCGGCTTCGTAACCTACCTCATTAATTAGGTGTACCAGATTATACGTAAAGCTGTCGTAGTTATCGATAACCAGAACTGTTTTCTTATTTATATCTTTCATTGTATTTCTTACTAATGGATTTTACTCCAAACTAAAAACTCATCACTCCCAACTATATTTCTTCTGCCATCTGCACCGCCTTACGCAATGCTGCAATTTTATTGTTTACTTCCTGCATTTCGGTTTCGGGCACCGAATCGGCCACAATACCCGCACCTGCACGGTAGTGCAATTCATTATTCTTGCTCATAAAGGTCCTGATCATGATGGCATGGTTAAAATCTTCATTAAAACCCATAAAACCAATTGCTCCTGCATAGAAATTCCTGCCCAGTTTTTCGTTTTCATCAATCAGTTGCATGGCTTTATACTTTGGCGCACCACTTAAAGTGCCTGCCGGATAGGTATCTGCAACTACTTTAAAAGCGCTTACGTCCTCTTGTAAATGCCCACTCACTTTACTTACCAGGTGGATCAGATGCGAGTAGTATTGCACCTCCTTGAACGACTTAACTTCAACACGGTTACAGTGCCTGCTTAAATCGTTTCTGGCCAGATCAACAAGCATTACGTGTTCGGCACTTTCTTTTGGATCCTGCTCTAATTTACGTGCCTGTTCTGCATCTTCAATATCGTTTCCGCTGCGTTTAAATGTCCCTGCGATTGGGAAAATATTTGCTGTATTGTTTTTAATGGTAATCTGTGCTTCCGGCGATGAACCGAACAATTTGAAGTTTCCGTAATCGTAATAAAACAGATAGGGCGATGGGTTTATCGAACGCAGGCAACGGTAAACATTAAATTCATCACCAGAGAAAGCTTGTTTGTAAGCGCGTGATGGTACAATCTGAAAAACATCGCCACGGTAAATGTGCTTTTGCAGTTTCTCTACCAGATCCATAAAACCCTGATCGGTGAGGTTCGAACTCTCTGCCCCGCGGAGTTGAAACTTATATTCAGGATAATTTTTATTCTGGATCAGGTATTCCATTTTTTCCAGTCCGCCTTCCTCTTCTCCTTCAAAAGTATTTTTGAAAAGTGTAATTTCATTTTTGAAGTGATCAATGGCAATGAGGTAGCGGTACAGATGATACTGCATTTCCGGAATCTCTTCTCCTTCAGGTGTCTCAGAAGTAAACTTGATATCCTCAAAATGCTGCACGGCATTCCAGGTAAAGTATCCGAACAAACCGCTCGAAATAAACTTGATCTCAGGCAATTCAGTTTCTCTGAATTTATCCTTAAAATCAGCAATTTCTTCGATCAGGTTTTTGCTTTCGGTAATTTCTACCGTTCCATCAGGGAAATAGGTTTCCAATCGCGATCCCTTTAAAATAATCCCGGCAACAGGATCGGCACAAACAAAACTCATTGAGTTTTCTCTACTGTGGTAATCAGAACTTTCTAATAAGATGCTATTGGGATATACATCACGTAAGCGTAAATAAATGCTCACTGGTGTGGTGGTATCGGCAAGCATTTTTTTGTAAGTCGTATTTATTTTATACATCATTTTACTGTGTTGTCGTCATTGCGAGGCACGAAGCAATCTTAATGCGGTGGGTTGAAACGCCTGCTATCGTTGTAGGATTGCTTCGTGCCTCGCAATGACGAATTAATTATTTTTTTAACAATAAAAAACCCGGCGTGTGGTTCTACGCCGGGCTTTAATGGTTCTTTTATAAGGTTTAGGTTGATAAACTATATTTTTCTCATACGCAGCCAGCGCAATCCGTTTTCGAATTACTTTGCCAAAGCCATGTATGTATATTGCTGATCATGAGCGACAAAAATATAAAGAATTTTGAAAAATGGAAATATTTATGAAAATAAATATCTATTAACCGCAAAGGGCGCAGAGTGAAAACGCAAAGAACACAGAGATTAAGATTCAAGGTAAGTGGCTCAGCGCCCCTTTTGCTAAAAACTTTGCGTGCTTTGCGGTTAACTATGAAATGCCAAAAAACGTTCTTCCAGGTACGCTTTTCGTCATTAATAAAATCGAAACAATGATCAGAATCAAAGCCAATCCGAAGAAAACAGCAATGGTACGATGTTTTGCAACAGCTTCAGTTACTTTTTTCGATTTAGCATTACCTACTGTGATCAAAATGATTGCAATAATCATCATCGAGGTATGTTCGGCCTTAAAGTACCTACCAATAGCATCGCTCATCGGTAATTTTGTTAACGGACTCAGGAAATACAATACCAAGCCTATTAACAACTGGATGTGTGCACTGATCAATGTAAATACATTCAGTTTGCGGTTACCTTCTGTGTATGTTTTATTGCCCAACCAGCCCGATAAAGCATTGATTACAGCAATAACCAATAAAATTAATACGATGTAGCGCCATCCAGAGTGCGCAGATTTTAAGATGTTGTACATTTTTATCAAATATGTTTAGCCAAAAATAGACATTAATTGTAAAATATAGGATATTCAACAGAATGAAGGCTAATTTATATTAGTTTTAAACAAATTAAACCTAAAACTTATTATGAAGAAAATTTTACTCGCCATTAGGCTGGTATTTTCTACTGCATTTCTGTTTGCACAGCAAACCACCTTCCCCGTTAACGGTTCTTTTGATACCCGGCCAGGAATGTTTGCCTTTACCAATGCAACAATTGTAGTTAATGCCAACCAAACCTTAACAAATGCCACACTTTTAATTAAAGGACAAACCATACAAGGTGTTGGAGCTGGTTTAGCCGTGCCAAAAGGTTATGTAGTGATCGACCTTAAAGGGAAATTTATTTATCCTTCGCTGGTTGATGCGTTTAGCAGCTATGGTTTGGCTGAAGCACCTGCACTACAGCGTGGTTTCGGTGGCCAGCGCCAATCTATTTTTGTATCGACCAAAAAAGGGGCTTATGGTTGGAATGAATCCATCAGACCTGAAACTTATGTAAAAAATATCTTCTCTACCGATACTAAAAAGGCTGACGAATTGCGTAAAGTAGGTTTCGGAAGCGTGAATGTAATCAGTCGCGATGGGATTGCACGTGGCGTTTCTGCTGCTGTAACGTTAAATGAAGGTGCAGATAACAGCGTAATTTTAAAAGATCAAACCGCAGCCAATTATTCTTTTAACAAAGGCACTTCATCAAACGATTACCCAACTTCGTTAATGGGCTCGATTGCTTTATTGCGCCAAACCTATTACGATGCGCAATGGTATGGCAAACAAAAGGATGAATATAATATCTCTTTGGATGAATTTGGCAAACAGCAAACCATGCCGCAGATTTTTGAAGTGGATGGATGGCAAAATATCCTCCGCGCTGATAAAATCGGCAAAGAGTTTGGCAAAAAATACATCATTAAATCAACTGGTGATGAATACCAACGCATTAATGAAGTGAAAGCGACTGGGGCTAGCTTAATTATTCCGCTTACTTTTCCTAAAGCTTATGATGTGGAAGATCCTGCGGAAGCCAGAAACGTAAGTTTATCGCAGATGAAAGGCTGGGAGCTGGCGCCAACCAATCCGGCAAGTTTGGAAAAGGCAGGAATTAAATTTGCGTTAACTGCTTTCGGTTTGGAAAACAGCCGCGATTTCTGGGCGAATATCCGCACGGCAATCGAAAACGGACTGACTGAAAAACAGGCCTTATTATCAGTTACCGAAATCCCCGCTTCATTATTGGGCATCAGCGATAAAGTAGGTTCCTTAGAAAAAGGAAAAGTGGCCAACTTTTTGATTTCATCGGATAACCTATTCAAAAACGGAAACATCATTTTCGAAAACTGGGTGCAGGGCAAACGTTTCATCGTAAATAAAATGGATGTGAGCGATGTTCGTGGCACTTATAACTTAAATATTGATGGTGTAGGCGCACTTACCTTAAAAATTACGGGTACAGGTGGTGGCGCTACTGCTGCAATTGAAAGAGTGGGTACAGATAGCGTAAAAACTACCGCCACCTTTACCAGAAATGGAGATTGGGTAAGCATCAATTTTAATTTAAAGAAAAATCCTAAAGGCGATATCCGTTTAAGCGGTTACATTACATCGGCAAATCCAATTACGCTAAAAGGCGAATCGGCATTGGCAGATGGTACAACAGGAAAGTTTACCGCTACGTATAAAGAAGCTGCGAAGGAAACGCCTAAAAAAGATGAACCAAAAGCTCCTTTGGCATTAGGACCTGTAATTTATCCTTTCTCTGCCTTTGGTAGCACCGAACTCCCTAAACAGGAAACCGTATTGATTAAAAACGGCACGGTTTGGACGAACGAAAAAGATGGCATTCTACTAAATGCTGATGTACTTTTAGAAAACGGCAAGATTAAAGCTGTTGGCAAAAACCTTTCAGCAAGTGGTGCTAAAGTGATTGATGCTACCGGCAAACATGTTACCGCAGGTATTATTGATGAGCACTCGCACATTGCTGGTGCTGGCGGAATCAATGAGGGTGCACAATCTGTATCTGCCGAAGTGCGCGTTGCCGACATCATTAACTCTGAAGATGTGAACATTTACCGCCAGTTGGCTGGTGGAGTTACCACTTCTCACATCCTACACGGTTCGGCGAACCCGATTGGCGGTCAGTCGCAATTGATTAAACTCCGTTGGGGAAAATCGCCAGAAGAACTAAAATTTGTTGGCGCAGATGGGTTCATCAAATTTGCCCTGGGCGAAAATGTTAAACAAAGTAACTTCGGTACAGGTGCCCGTTTCCCGGTTACGCGTATGGGTGTTGAACAAACTTTTGTTGATGAGTTTACCCGTGCAAAAGAATATGCAAAAGCAATTTCGGTTAAAGGTAATAGTGTACGTAAAGACTTAGAATTAGATGCTGTTGTAGAAATTCTGAATAACAAACGTTTTATTACCTGCCACTCTTATGTGCAAAGCGAAATCAATATGCTGATCCACGTGGCCGATAGTCTAGGATTTAAGATCAATACCTTTACCCACATTTTAGAAGGTTATAAAGTGGCCGACAAAATGAAAGCACATGGTATTGCGGGCTCTACCTTCTCTGATTGGTGGGCTTATAAAAACGAAGTTGCCGAGGCCATTCCTTACAATGGCAAAATTATGCACAATGTGGGTATTACCACGGCTTTCAATTCTGATGATGCCGAAATGGCCCGTCACTTAAACCAGGAAGCAGGTAAATCAGTATTGTACGGTAATGTTCCTGAAGAAGATGCTTTGAAGTTTGTAACCTTAAACCCTGCCAAAATGCTGCATATCGAAGATAAAGTGGGCAGTTTAAAAGCGGGTAAAGATGCCGATGTGGTCATCTGGACAGCCAACCCGCTTTCTATTTATGCACGTGCAGAAAAAACTTTTGTTGATGGTGTTGCTTACTGGGATATTGATAAAGATGCACAGGTAATTAAAACGCAGCAAGCAGAAAAAGCACGCCTGATCCAAAAGATGTTAGACAGCAAAAGCAAGGGTGGCCGTACACAACGCCCAATGGGCGATGCTCCGCGCCTTTACAATTGCGAAACTTTAGAAAATTATTCAGCAGAATTAACCGAGAAAGAACATGCACACTAACATGAAAACATATCTATTCAGTCTGGCTTTTTCGGCATCAAGCCTCATGTGTTTTGCGCAGGCAAACATTTCGCCAGCTAAGAAACAAAGTAAAACCATCGCCATTACGGGTGCAACCGTACACGTTGGTAATGGGACAGTGATCGAAAACGGCACCATTCTTTTTGGCAACGGAAAAATTATTTCAGTTACCGCCAACGGACAGGTACCTCAGGATGATGTAATGCGCATTCCGGCTACCGGAAAACACATTTATCCGGGATTTATTGCTGCCACTACCAACTTGGGTTTAACAGAAATTGAAGCGGTAAAAGCAACATTAGATTTTCAGGAAATTGGTGATTTTAATTCGCATATCCGTTCTATTGTTGCTTACAATACCGATTCGAAAGTGCCTGCAACTTTGCGTAGCAATGGGGTGTTAATGGCGCAGCCTACCCCTCAGGGCGGTACTGTTTCGGGCAGTTCGTCAGTTGTACAGCTTGATGCCTGGAACTGGGAAGATGCAGCACTTAAAACGGATGATGCCATGCACATGACCTGGCCCGTTACCCCTCGTTTTAGAGGTGGTTTCAGCCGTCCGCAACAATCGCCAGAAAGCTTAGCCGAAAGAACACAGGCTGCTATTGCGCAGCTCACCTCTTTCTTTGCCGAAGCTAAAGCTTATTCGGAAATGAGCAAGCCTGAAGTGATCAACACGCGTTTTGAGGCGATGAAGAAAGTATTTGCAGGCAACGAAAAACTATTTATTGCGGCCGAAAGTCAGAAAGATATTGTTGCAGCGGTTAACTTCGCCAAGAAATTCGGCATTATCCCGGTCATCACAGGTGCCGATGAAGCTTATCTGATTATTGATTTCTTAAAAGAGAACAACATTACCTTGATAGTTAAACAACCTCATGCTTTACCCAACAACAATGATGATGATGTAAATATGCCTTACAAAAACGCTGCTGTTTTGGCCAATGCTGGTTTAAATGTGGTATTGAGTATTGATGGCTATTGGCAACAGCGCAACCTGCCTTTTATGGCGGGTACTGTTACTGCCTGGGGATTAGATAAGGAAAAAGCCTTATCTACCATTACTTTAAATGCAGCCAAAGCAATGGGCGTTGATAAAACCACTGGCAGTATCGAAACAGGTAAAGATGCTACATTCTTTATCTCTGCAGGCGATGCTTTGGATATGCGTACCAACAAGGTAGAGCAGGCTTTTATACAGGGGAGAGATATTAACTTAGATAACCTGCATAAACAGTTGGACAAGAAATTCAGCGATAAATATACCGCTGAGAAGAAATAGATTTTGAAAGGTTAACTGGTTAATTGTTTAAATCGGTTAATTGTTAAAGCCTAAAATGAACGGCCGATATTGATTTATCGGCCGTTTTTTGTTTTTAAGATGATATTGATATACATGTGCCAACAGCTGAAGATTTTACTTATGTTAAATACATGGGCTGTAAATTGGCCGATGAATATTTAGCTAAATATTGCAGGTAATTTATTAAACTGTAGGTCGATTACTATAAACAGATCTGCAAGGGGATTTGATACAATGTCGCCACTTGTTTTCCATTACAAATCGCTGGGCACCATTTAAAAGATTTCACAATCTTAATCATCTGATTACCTACATTTCCTACCTCATCTTTGATAACCCTTTCTCCACTAATGCTTCCATCAACATCAACCACAAACGCGATGGTGAATTTAGTAGTTGCACCATTTGGCACAGAATCAATTTTCAATTTGCCGAAAGCTTTATAAAGTAAGTTTATGCCGCCTTTATTTACGGCCAGTTCATCAAACGAAGTATAGATCATTTTGCCTGTTAAAATGTCTTTTTTCTTCGAGCAGTTAGTGTATTTAGGTTTATTCTTCCGTTCGCGATGATCAATAGCCTTATTGCTAAGGGCTGTAAGTAAAAAAATAAATAGTGCTATTGATTTAAGCATTAAAGCGGTTTATTTCTGAATAAAGTAATTCATCAACTTTTGGCTAGTCAAGATAACAAAATTGATTAATTTAGCCAACAATGAAAAATGTCACTAGATTTTTTGCTTTATTGGATATTATCAGTGTCATATTGCTGGCAAAGCAGTTTTGGCAGATTTTAACACACCTGAACGAAATCCCCGATCAAATCCTTTCACAGGCTAAAGTAGTTTTGTTGTTGCCTTTATTTGTGTCGTTATTTGTTTCGGCAATAGGTTTAATCTTATTTAAAAAAATTGGTTTTATCACTTATTACATCCAGTTTCCATTCCGTTTGGTGGTATGGATATTTTCAATAGGTTTTATCACTTATTTGCCCGAAGTGTTAAATCTGGGCGATCGGTGGTTCGATATCTTATTCCGTATTTGTTTTATCGCAGAATTCTTTAGGTTATATTTTACGATCAGGATTCACCGCTCATTACCTGATAGTTATAAGGGCTGATCAGCTGGTAAGACTACAGTAATGGCCGCGGGCAGAATGCTTGCCTCAACAGTGTTTACCCTGCCGATATACTCTCCATCAACCTGAAAATGTGCTTTATGTTTCGAAGAAATCTTTACCTCAGCCGTTTGAAACACTTCTATCTTTTTAGGATTAAAGGGTAGTTTGGTGATCCAGATTTTTAATATTTCGAGGTAAGAATAATCCTTAACCAAAACCACTTCAAAAAGTTCATCGTCCAGTTTTCCATCAGGGTTTATTTTTAAGCCGGAACCATACATGGTTGCATTGGCTATTGCCACCATTGCCGCTTTAGAAGTGATCGTTTCATCTTTAAGCTTCAGCTGCACTTCCATCCTGCGGTGATTCCACAAGGCATGCCAGGTGGCTTTTGCATAACCCCACATGCCACGTTCGGGAAGAGTATCAAATTTTTTCACCAAATAAGCATTAAATCCTAAATCGGATAAATGAATACAGATCTCGTCATTTAACTTAACCACGTGGATTTTCTGTAGTTTACCTGCGTCTAAAACGGCTAACGCCAGTTCAATATCAGTGGGTATACCCAATTCCTTAGCCATGCCATTGGCCGAACCAGCAGGGATAATTCCTATCGGGGTTTCGGTATTTAGCAAACATTCGGCTACCAGTTTCAAGGTTCCATCTCCACCCACAGCTACCACACGGTCTGCCTTCGAGTTGGTAATCTTTGCCTTTATTTTATCTAAGGAACAATCTTTAGGTAATTCGAAAAGATCGATCTCGGTATTTTTTTCATTAAAATGTGTAGAAATTACTTCCTTTAAATTAATATCGTGACTGCCAGAGCCCGGATTGATGATGAATAGTAATTTCATGTGTTAGCCTTATGTTTACCTCACAAACAACTTTTAATAAACTCTGTTTTAATAACGATGAATAAATCTGTTAGTGTAAAAGTATATCACGGTTATGGTCATACCCAAAATTTGGTAGTTTATGGTCATGTTTTTAAACGCAAGGCAAAAACGCAGCAGATTTACAGCAACAACATCTTTGTAAATATTGTACATCTGTTTAAGCTTTTTATCTTAAAACCTTATGCTTTTGTTCGTGTACGGTTAAGGTTTTTTGAACAGGTTATTGATAACAAAACTGAGGCCGATGGCTTTTTTAAGTTCGAATGGAAAGCCGGTCATGATATTCCGGCAGGCTGGCATGATGTAAAAGTGGAAGCGCTTGATGAACATGGGGAGATTTTAAATGTTGGGGAGGGGAAAATTTATGTACCGCACATTACGCAATATGCTTTTATTTCGGATGTGGATGATACCGTCATGATTTCTCATTCTGCCACGATTGGAAGACGGTTGAGAGAATTATTTATCAAAAACCCCCATACACGGAAAACCTTTCCTGATGCAGCCAGTCATTACCAACAATTGGCACTTTCGCATACCGAACCCGATCAACTCAATCCTTTTTTCTATGTAAGCAGCAGCGAATGGAACCTGTACGATTATCTGATCGAAACTTTTAGGTTTAACAAACTACCAGATGGTGCTTTTCTTTTAAATACACTAAAACGGTGGAAAGATTTAATCAGAACCGGTAAAACGGGTCACGAGGGTAAATTATTGAGGGTAATGCGGATTCTGGATGCTTTTCCCAATCAGAAGTTTGTCTTTTTTGGCGATAATTCGCAACAAGATCCAGAGATTTATGCTTCGATAGTAGAAAAGTATCCTGAAAATATTGAGGCCGTATATATCCGTAATATCCGCCCGGAAAGAGAAGTTGAAACGTTACAACTGCTTAATAAAGTTGAGGATAAAAACGTAAGAGCTTGTTTATTTAATAATAGTGAAGAGGCGATTGAGCATTCTAAGTTAATAGGATTGATTCAGAAGTTTTAGCGTCATTATCCATACTCAGGCTTATCTTGTGGATACAATGTTATTTTTTCCGTTCTATGCCGCTTTGCCAATCCAGCAATGTGGCTTCTCACTACCCCCATGCTCATCAAAAAACAGCGGCACTTTGTTTTGTGCAGTTGGTGTAAAGTGAAAGATTTTGATAAACTTGCACAAAACCACTGCATTTCAGGTTTGGTAGTGCAATTTGTTCTATCCTGCACCTGTTTTTTGCTTCTCCTGCCACTTGGGATTGACGGTGTTCTTCGGTAAGGCCATTGGTTTATTAACGTAAGCTAGCAAAATGCATAAAACAAGGTCTGGATAGATGTGCTTTAATGGTAGGGAGGTAGAAAGGCTGTTACAGCATTTTTACGAATGGAAACAAGCCACAGTTCAATAAACCTGACAGGAGCGACAGCCCCGAATTTTTTATGAGGGCTACAGCGAATGGCGGGACTTTCGAATCCGATAAAGACAGAACCCTGATTTTCAAAAAAACATATACAGATTTCTACGCTGCGGTCGAAATGAGGTGATCGCGTAGATTTGTCCAAATTAAGAAATGGACTTTCCGAAAGGTGTAAAAGCCAAATTCATCAACTTAAAGTGCTGGCGGCCAAACGGAATACCGATAATGGTAATACAAAGCAGGATACCAAAAAACAAGTGGGTTAACGCTATCCAAAAACCTCCGCATAAAATCCAGATCAGGTTCATGATGGTAGAAAGGCAACCTGTGTTTGATGAAGTATCGGTAATTTTAACGCCAAATGGGGCCAAACCAACAATGGCAAATTTAAAGCATTGGATACCAAAAGGAATACCTACAATGGTTAGGCAAAGGATTAAACCTCCGATAATGTATTCGAAGAAAATAAAGATGCCGCCAAAAATAATCCAGATAATATTGCCTAAAAAGTTCATTGTGTTTTTTTAATTTAAGATTTCATAATCGGTGATTTGTTACAGTTAATGTAATATTCATTAGTCCAAATTATGTTGCTTTAGTACAAGAGGTATAGTGCCGTTAATTTATAGCTGCCACAGATTTACAGATTTTAGGGTTATCTGGAAATCTGTGGCTTTTAATAAAATGATTTGATGCATCACCTATTCTTCGTAATTTAGAATCACACACAAAAGAAACACAACATGAAAAAATTAATTCTTGCAGCGGCAATTGTCGCCTGCTTTGGGCTGTCGCGCGCTAAAGCCCAAAATGTAAATGGTGTAAAGTTGACCGAGATCCATGCAGATTATATCCAGGTTCGTGCAACAAAAAGTTTTTTAGCTGATAAACAATGGATCGCGTTAGAGTACGGGCAGAAGGTGGGCGATTATAGCGAACTATACATCAGGGACGACAATGATAAAAAGCTTGAATTTAATTCCGCCATTGATGCCGTGAACAAAATGAAATCTTACGGTTATGAGCTGTTTAGTGTTTACACTGAGCAGGTATCCTCAGATTCCAATCGACCAGTATACGTATTGAAAAGGAAATAGATATAAAAGAAGTCAAGTTTAAACGGCCAACGTGCTATGAAACTTGGCTTCCTTGAAATAGCTATATAAAATCGAGCGTATTAAATTTCTTGTTTAAAATATCAGCATTGTTCACATCCAGCCATTTATCTAAAATGGTACCATAAACCTGTCTAAAATCCAGTTGGTATTTTAAATCACCGGTATCTAAATCACTTAGATTTGGTGCAGCATTAAAAATCCCCTGTTTCTTCAGTTTTCCGCCGAAAACGAACATGTTGTTTGCTGTTCCATGGTCGGTACCATTACTGGCGTTTTGCTCCACTCTACGACCAAATTCAGAGAAGGTAATTACCAGGGTATCTTCCAGTTTGTTGTTCGATTTTAAATCTTTCAGGAAAGCAGCCATGCCTTCGCTATATTGTTTAAGCAAATTCCCTTGTTGCCCGATTTGATTCACATGTGTATCGAACCCACTTAATGAAACATAATAAACCCTGGTTTTCAATCCCGAAGAAATAAACTTGGAAACCGTTTTCAGTTGGTTTGCAAAACCAGAAATTGGGTAAGTAGATTTCGACTGATAAATTTTAGAGGTATTCTGAATATAATTGGCAGAAGATGAAGTTTCGATCATGGTTTTATACAAATAACCTAAGTTATCTTCATCCAAATGTTCTTTATCATTCTGCAACATCGATTTAAAAAACGGGTCGTTGGTGTTGCGGAATAAAGCTGCGGGATCTTTCAGCGCAATACCTTTTTTAGTTTGTCCTTTCATAGCCAAAGAGAGCGAATCATCTACCTCAATTGCAGTATAGGGAAATTTGCAGGTTTGGCAGTTGCTATCTAAATAGCGGCCAATCCATCCGGTTGAAAGGAATTGATTACTATCGCTACCGGTTTGCCAAATATCCATCGAACGGAAGTGTGAGCGGTCTGGGTTTGGGTAACCCACATCGTTAATGATGGTCATCCAGCCTTGGTCGTAAATTTCTTGTAGCGCAGCCATATTTGGGTTTAAGCCCTGCATGTCGTTCAGTTTAATTACCTCTTCAGGTTTAATGGCTATGCTTTTCCTTTTTTGGTAATAAATGTCGTTTCCAAATGGGATAACTGTATTTAAGCCATCATTTCCACCAGAAAGCTGTACCACAACCAGGTTTTTATAGAGGCTCAGCTCATCAAGTGCCATAGCCTCTAGCGGTTTCATAAAAGCGGGAACAAATAGCGAACCTGCTGCAACAAAGCCTGTATTTCTTAAAAAATTTCTTCTGTTCATCTTGTTAGTTTTTGAACTAGTGGTTCTTAGTTAATGGTTTTATGGTTGATAGTCCATAGTTTTATGGTTAACAGCTTGGGAGTTTAGCTAAATGGCTATCAACCATGAGCCATAGACAATTAACCCTCTGTTTAGCACAACTGATACTCTGGCATACTCGTAATTTCGACTGCTGTACTGCGAAGTCCCTTGTTATCGCTTACCATTGTGGTTATTTTAGCGTTTAATTTAGGTTGCAATAAAAATTCGGTGAGTGCTAACGGTGTTAATCCTTTTGGTAAAGTATCCAAAAATTTAGGCCAGTCTGCATTTGCATTCACATACGATTTTGGTTTCATATTCGCATTTGCGTTGGTGGTTGCTGTGCGACTTAAAGCAATTACAGCTTCATCTTCAGGATCGGCTTTTCCGCTGAAATCGATTTCTCCATCATTTAAAACCAGTGAGGGAATCCGCATCCTCAACATTAATGAGGAGCTATCGATCCAGTTTTGTCCGCCTGGCCAACCCGCAACATTTGGTGGGTTAAACAGGTATTGGCCCAAACTGCTCTGCAACTGAATTAAAACCTGTGGTTTATTATAGGTAACATAAAATTCGCGACTTAAACCCACCAAAAACTCAGCTGGTGATTTTATTTTGGTGCCTACATTTTCAGGGCTATAAAACCAATCCGAAGTGAACATTTTTTTCATCATCGAGGCGATATCGTATTTCGAATTGTAAAAATGTGTAGCAAGTTCTTTAACGTGCGCATCATTTGGGTTATCGTTTACAAAGAATTTATATACTTTACGGGCAATAAACTGCGAAGTTTCTGGCTTCTCTAAAATAATATCGATAATATTTTCACCTTCAAAATTCCCGATTTTACCAAAGAACGTTTTGGTTCCGGTATCGTGCAGATTCTGTCTGAAAATAAATGAGCCATCTTTATCATACATCCAACCGGTAAAAGAACGGGCAGATTCTTTAATATCCTGTTCAGAATAATTTCCTCTGCCTAAGGTGAAAAGTTCCATGAGTTCGCGGGCGAAGTTCTCATTGGGTTTACCTTTTTTGTTTTGCTGGTTGTTTAGGTATTGCAACATTGCAGGCGACTTAGAAACCTCAACCAACAAAGTTTTAAAGCTTCCTAAGGCATTTTCTCTTTGAATGTTGTTTAGCTGTTGTGCAAAGAAAGGGTTGTTGCTTCGGCAAGCAAAATGACCATGCCAAAAAAGCGTCATTTTTTCCCTTAATGGCGCATCAGTATTGATCATTTTATTAACAAAAGAGATGTTCAGGTCACGGCTCACTTCGTTTTGCTCGCGTACAATCTGCTGACGCATTTTCTTCTCCTCGTCATTTAGGTCTTTTTTTGAATATAAACCTGCCTGTACCAAAAGCTGTCGCTTCGATTCATAATCATTCACTAAAGTGATAGGGTCTTTTTTTTGGGAGTCTTTAAGCATACTGTCAACAACCTTGTCGAGGTTTTTTCTGCTTAATTTTTCAAGGTCTGTATACGAAATCCCGAAGCCAGCCCGGTTGTAAAGATGTTTAACTTTAAAGAAATTATCTTTTGCGCTCATAGTAGCCTGTTTTACAGTATGACATATTTAAAACGCAAGGGTTTAATCTTTGTTTTCTTTCTTTATTTTTGTTGATGTTTTTTCAGTTACTCGATGATAATCCCAGCTTTCCTGATCCGGCTTTGGCAGAAGAAGATGGTTTATTGGCAGTTGGTGGTGATTTAAGTACAGAAAGGCTGTTAATTGCCTACGCTAATGGCATATTTCCATGGTTTAGCGAGGGCGAACCGATCCTTTGGTATTCGCCCCATGAGCGTTGTGTCATTTATCCTGATAAAATAAAAATCAGCAAGAGCATGCGAAAGGTTTTAAAAGCGGAAATTTTTAAAGTCACCTTTAACCAGGCTTTTTCAACAGTAATTTTGAACTGCGCAAATACCGAAAGAAAAGGGCAGGATGGAACCTGGATTACCAATGAAATGCAGGATGCTTATATTAGCCTTCATCAACAAGGTTACGCGCACAGTGTGGAAGTTTGGTTGGATGATCACTTGGTAGGCGGTTTATACGGTTTAAAAGTTAACCGTGTGTTTTGTGGCGAAAGTATGTTCAGCCACGTAAGCAATGCTTCAAAAGCTGCATTGATTTTCTTGAGTAAAATGAATATCGATTTAATCGACTGTCAAATGCCTAACGATCATTTAATGACTTTGGGTGCAGAGATGATTAGCAGGGAACTGTATATGGAGGTACTTCAGGCGCCTTGATGGAAACAGGCATTTTGAGTTATTTCGTCGTTTTATTTGAAGCGCAGCCTGGTACAGCTATTCAGGTTTCTTCCCGCTGCACGTTTTATCCCGAACTCGACGTCGGGATGTTCACTCCAATCGGGGCTAGGTGGCCAGGTTCTGTATTGCTATTATTGGGTAATTGTCTATATAAAGTGCATAGTTTTGTTAATCTCCATTCCCACCGTCAATTAAACCCTGTTCGCGCATTGCCTTTTCTATCCTTCTATCAGGGATGAACCAAATGCAGGCCACGGTTGAATAAAGGGCCACACCAATCCAAGGATTGATAAAACTCAATCCAATACCGGCTATATAAAAAAGTAATGAATACTTGCCTTTTGCATCATTCCCGATGGCATTTACGACCAGAGAATGTTGTCCTTCTGTTTTTTTGATCACAATAACCAATAGGGTATAGGAAACTGCTGCAAGGAAGAGCACAGCACCATAAACAATTACCGGCCATAAAGCAAAATGATGCTCACCCATCCAACCGGCGGCAACAGGAAACAGTGATAACCAGAACAGGAAATTAAGGTTGGCCCAAAGCATTGATCCATTTACCTTTTTAACCGCATGCATTAAATGATGGTGATTGTTCCAATATATACCTACATAAATAAAACTTAACACGTAACTGATAAACTTCGGAATAAGCGGTTTTAAGCTGGCTAAAGTGTCGCCATGTTCGGGTACTTTGATCTCTAAAACCATAATGGTGATGATAATTGCAATTACGCCATCGCTAAACGCTTCTAATCTGCCTTTGTTCATAAAAATCGATGCTAATTTGATGGTACAATTATCAATCAAATTATCCTATAAAACAAAACCTGCAAGTTTTTGGCCTGCAGGTTCCTTATTGTTGTTTTGTTGAAATTATAATTCCCTAACCCAAATGTTTCTAAAGCTAATGGCCGGACTAGGGTCGCCGTGATCTTGTAATTTAATCGAAGCCGGACCATGTTTTTTATATTCAGGAGCACCGATATATCTGGTTTCGCCTTTTAGTACATAACCGTTTTGCAAAAGCACACCATTTAAAAACAGGGTAACGCTTGCTGGTTTTTGTACTGTTCCATCTTCGTTAAAGCGTGGTGCATTCCAAATGATATCGTAGTATTGCCATTCACCTGGTTTTTTATTCGCATTTGCCAATGGAATAGCTTGTTTATAAACACTGCCTGTTTGTCCGTTAACATAGGTTTTGTTATTATAAGCATCCATGATCTGGATTTCGTAGCCATCATCACCTCCACCTGTTGAAGCTAAGAATACACCGCTGTTTCCTCGTGCCTGGCCTTCTCCAGACATGTTTTCAGGAATTTTCCATTCCATATGTAGTTGATAATCGGTAAACTTTTTATTCGTTTCGATATTTCCTGTGCCTTTTTTTACAGTAAAAAATCCATCGTCGATTGTCCAGGCAGCTGGTTTTGATGGGTCTTTAACTGAATGCCATGCATCTAAATTTCTACCATTAAAAAGAATGGTCGCGTCAGACGGTGCGTCCTGGGGCAATTTACCTGGTGTTACTATTTTTGGAACTGGTTCCCAAACCTCGGTTGTTTTTGGGTCTTTGGCAGGATCTGGTTTCTTATCTTGTGCCATAACTTGCCCTGCAAATAAAACAGGAATAAATAATAGTGTGTACTTGTTCATAATTGTGGTTTAACTTTTTAAAGTTAACCAGTTTATTAAGAAATGGAAATTTCGTATTTAAAATTTTACCCCAAATCGTCAACAACATAGGTTTCACTTATAATTACCTCATCAGGGGCTAAATCTTCTTTTCTTTGCTCGGCCAAATCGCGCATTGGGCAATAGCCTGTAATGCCACGGTATAATAAACCTGCACCAAGTGCTGCCCCAGTTAAGCCGATAACCGGATGTGAAAAAATACTGGTAATGCCCTTAAAAAGTAAATATGTTCCTGCAGCGCCCGATAACCAACGCTCAGATTTTGAAACATTTTCGAATAATTCTGGATATTTCCAGGCCTCTTTAACGTTATTTACTGCTGTATTAAAATCTTGATTTGTCATGATGGTAGAATTTATGTTCTACAGTATAACAAGTTAAGAGGGAATGAGTTTTGAAAAGAAAATTAATTTGTGGTGCATAAAATTTATCGTCATTTCGAGGGATAATTTATTTTATAAAAATCAATATTTTTGACAGATAGGTTTTAATACTGTCTATTGACCGCCAGGAATCGTCATTGCGAGAAAGGCTTTTTTAGTCGTAACTCCTCGCGATGACAACCATTCTATTGGAGTCTATTATTGATAGAGGAGTAACGCAGTCGAGAAATCCCTTAAGATAGATCTCTCCGTTCCACTGTGTTTTCAGTCTAGATGATGAGTTAATATGGAATGCCTAATTGAGTATATCCCGAATATCTTCTTTACTCAGCGATTTAAAGAAACTTTCTTCTGTGGTAATCAAAGCGTTCGCCAATGATTTTTTGCGGTTTTGTAACGCAAGGATTTTCTCCTCAACGGTATCTTTAGCGATGAATTTATAAATAAAAACCTTTTTATCCTGACCGATACGGTGTGTTCTGTCGATTGCTTGTTGTTCTACCGCCGGGTTCCACCATGGATCGAGGATAAAAACATAATCAGCCTGTGTTAAGTTTAAACCTACACCACCAGCTTTTATCGAGATCAGAAAAACCTTTAGGTCAGTATTTTGCTGAAATTCGGAAACAATTTCACCACGGTTACGGGTGGAGCCATCTAAATAAGCAAAAGGAATATTTTCAGCCTCGAAGTGTTTTTTGAAGATATCAAGATGTTTTACAAACTGAGAAAACACCAAAACTTTATGCCCACCCTTAAGTACATTATCTAAAGTGTGGATTACGTTTTCAAACTTTCCAGAATCAGAGATGTATTCTCCATCAATCATTACCGGGTGGTTGGCCAATTGGCGTAAAGCGGTTAGGCCCTGTAAAAGCTGAACCTGTTTTTGGGCAAAAGTACCGTCATCCATGCTTTGCAAAAGATCATTCCGGTAAGCTGATTTTGTTTTTTCGTAGTACGCAGCCTGGTCTTCGCTCATGTCGCAGTAAATTACCTGTTCCGTTTTAGGAGGTAACTCTGCGGCCACTTGTTCTTTCGTTCTGCGAAGTACAAAAGGTTTGATAATCGATTGCAGTTTACGTGCTTTTTCTTCGTCTTTTTTCTTTTCTATCGCCTGCACATATTCTTCATAGAAAAATGCTTGCGTACCCAATAAACCAGGGTTTAAGAAGGTTAATTGCGACCATAAATCGCTTACCGAATTTTCTACAGGCGTACCACTTAAAATCAGTTTGTGTTTGGATTTTAAACTTCTAACGGCTTTAAAAGATTTCGATGCCGGGTTTTTAATGTTTTGACTTTCATCGAGAATAATATAGTTGAAATAAAAGTTTTTTAATTCATCTACATCTACCCTGGTTACACCGTAGGTGGTGATAATGATATCGTAATTGGCAAAGTTGGCCACATCCTTATTTCTGTTTGTGCCCGTATGCGCCAGTATTTTAAGTTTCGGGGTAAATTTTTTCGCTTCTGTTAGCCAGTTATAAATTAGGGAAGTTGGCATTACAATTAACGATGAAGTTTGAATACCCAATAACTGGTCGTCTTCCTTCACCTTTTGAAGCATGGCCAGTGTTTGGATGGTTTTACCTAAACCCATGTCATCTGCCAAACAGCCTCCAAAATTATACTCACGTAAAAAGCTAAACCAGTTGTAACCAGCTTTCTGGTAATCGCGTAAACTGCCTTTAAAGTGCACAGGCATTTGTGTATCTGCGATATCTTCAAAATCAGATAAGCGCTGAAGCTTTCGCTCTAATGTAACATTTGCTAAACTGTCTTCCGCCAGATCGTTAATTAAACCGATATGGTGTTTCTTTAATTTTAATGTTTTTCCAGCTTCGGCCAAACTGAATAAACTGCCATATTGGGTAAACCATTTATCAGGAATAATGGCTACTTCGCCATCAGGCAATAAGAACTCACGTTTTTTATGTAGAATATGTTGCTTTAGTGAAAGAAAAGGAATCTGATATTTTCCGAACCATACCACAGCGTTAATGTCGAACCAATCATTTCCTTCTTTAACCTCGAGGTCGATTTTGCTGGCGCCGAATACAAACTTTTTCTGCCCGGTGGCTTGCTCAATCTCAAAGCCTGATGCCTGTAAGATTTCGATGTGTTCATTTACCCAGTTAATGGCTCCGTAACTTGGATTTTCATCTGCGGCAGCTACTTCCAGGTTACTAAACAGTGAACTTGTTTTTTTAAGCCCTAATGATAACAAGAGGTTGAATTGTTTTTTCTCCCATTCTGCAGAACGTTTTACACGGTGGAAAATATAATTATCGGCCGTTTTTTCTAAACGTACGGTTACTTTATGTGCATTTTCTACAGGGAATGTATATTCTCCATATTTAAAGTACAGCTGAATTTGAGATAGACCGCCATCTACGTATAAAACTTTAATTACAGGTACGGCCTCAAATTGTTCAGTTCTGATTTCGAAACCCTCGGCATACACATGGTGTTTCTCAATTAATGGGGCAACAAATTTTTCAAAATAGGTTGCTTCAGTAGTTTTAGGTATGGCAATAAAACGTTTATTTAAAAACGGTTGCAATTTTTTGCCTTCAATATCCTGATCAAAAAAGTACAATACATCGTTTAGCAATAACCAAGCGGGTTTGTTGCTGATGATCTGCGCTTCTTTAAACATAAATTCGATACGCAGGTTCTGATATTTGATGGTTGGGAAATAGCGGGTTTCGGTTTCATTCCGGCGGAAATGAAAAAGAATAGACGCTGGCTCATCGGCAAGTTCGATTTTGCGTTCAACCGGCCAGCCATCTTTGTCCATTACATATAACTCGTTTTTTACCTTTAGAATTTCTAAGGCTTCCGCAAGTTTCTTTTCAATTTTTGGACGGACATTTTCATAGAACTTATCGTCGAAAATTTTGGTAAAAAACTCAGTCGGTCTGATCAGTTTCTTATAATATTTTTTGATCAGCGAATCTTGCTCAATATCATCTAAAATTTTAATCAGCTTATAATCAATTTCACTTAAACAGGCGTTAAATTCTTCTGCAGTATGCGTAAAAATTCTTTGGTAAGTAAAAGAGAAATCTCCCTGTGGGTTAAGCTGAACTACGTGCGGTTCAATTAAATAGCCCAAATACTCATGCTTGCACAAAGAGTACACCACTTTACAGGCTTTAGAACTATCGACACGTAACATTGATTGGTTTAAAATTTTTGCAAGCTAAGCGCTTAAAAAACTTTAAACTTACAATATTTTGAAGTCACATCAAAAGAACTGGTCGTTTTTGAGATAAAAAACAGCATTTTTTTTGTCGAGATAAAAAAAGCCAGTTGATAACAAATGATTTAGTTGGATATATTTATTTACCAAGCTTTATTTTGCATCAATTCGGTTTAATACGAGTCGCTTTAATAACCTTAGAAAAGGAAATAGACCGATAAATATAAATACTTTATAATTGGCTACAACTTATTATCTTAGCACTTGTATTGGTAGGCTTTTATTATCAATCAATTAACGCATCACGATAGTTTAAATGAAATTTTTTTACGCGCTCTCTCTGCTCGCTTGTCTGTATTTTTCTGGCTATGGGCAGGAAATTCCACGGAGTACCCAATATATTTTCAATAATATTCTTTTAAACCCTGCATTGGCGGGGATAGACAATTATACTGACCTGAAATTAGGTTTACGTAAACAGTGGAGCGGTTTAGAAGGTGCGCCCAGTACACAATATCTTTCTTTAAGTACCGCCATTGGTGAAGATTTTGTTCGGAGCAATGTAAATTCATTTGCCGGGAATGGCGAAAATCCGATGAGCAGGAGTTATGTGAACAATTATATGGCTGCTGAACCGCACCATGGAATTGGACTGGTGGCCATGACGGATAAGGCAGGTTTGGTGAGACAGACCAATGTAAATGTAACGTATGCTTATCACCTCGGCCTTACCAATGAAGTAAATTTATCACTGGGTATATCGGGCGGTTTTAAATCGATAAATGTGGATGTTCCTGGAATTATCGCCGACGAATCTGGTGATCCTTTATTTTCTGCCGACTACAATAACAAAATAAGACCTGATTTAGGCGCTGGCGTGTGGTTATATAGTCCTAGGTTTTTTGCTGGTGTTTCTGCAAAGCAACTAATCGGCAGTAAAAGTTCCATCGTAAATGATAAGATTAAAACTGACGCCTATCAGGCTGCTACCTTTTACGGAACAGCAGGTTATAAAATATTCCTTGATGAAGATATTGCCATGATCCCATCGGCATTGATTACGTACTGGGCCAACTCGCCTGCTACATTCGATGCCAACTTAAAATTTGCTTATAAGGACAAGTTTTGGGTTGGAACCAGTTTCAGGAACAACGATTCTTTTTCTCTTTTAGCTGGCTTTAACATTGCATCATTGGTAAACCTGAGTTATTCTTACGATGTAAATACTTCAGGTTTACGCTCGGTAAATAACGGCACGCACGAAATTGTACTCGGTATTTTATTAAATAACCGTTATCAGGTAGCTTGTCCGAGCAGGCAGTTTTAACGCAAAAGTGTTATACTGCCACCCAGGGGTTTACATTCTGCTCTCAAATCAATTACGTAATAGTAAACACCTGCAGGTAATTCTTTTCCTCTGAATAGTCCATCGAAAGGTTTGGTATAATTGCCGATCGATTCGTATACCAATTGGCCGCCACGTGTATAAATTTTGATGTTTGTACCTTTGAAATCCGGTAAACCTCTTACTTGCCAAACATCATTCATCCCATCGCCATTCGGTGTCATGGTATTGGTGATTTCAAGGTTGTCATGCGTTACTTCTACGTGTACTTTGGCGAATTCGCTGGTACAAGATCCTAATTTCCTCCTTACAAAATAATCAGCTGTTTTGGCTACTCTAAACTTGAATATCCCACTGGTACTTTCTAAAAATGGCTTGGCATCGTCTATTTTTTCAAATAATTGATAGGTACCTTCTTCAGGAGCAATTACAGGTAGAACAATATCAGAAACATAACAAACACGGAGATCGTTAATAATTGGTGTTAAAATTTTGAAAGGTTCGTCAACAATGGTAAATGGTTCACTAATGGCGTATCCGCAGCTTTTATCGTTGTTTTTATACGTTTTATCCGATACTTCTAAACGGTACGTGCCTGCGCCGGCCTTAATCAGATCTTGTGTAAATTGAACAGCTTTGCCTGCTTCGTTTATCCATTTGAAATCGTAGCCGGGTACACCACCGATTACCTGGACGCCTGTAACCGAACCCCTAAGTAAAGTACAGCCATCATCAACTGGCGTTCCAGTATTAGGTACGATGGTTAATAGTGGGGTAACATCGATAGGATATGGCCCTAATATGGTTTCGCAATTGTTTACATCATAAGCAAACATTCTATAAATACCACCTGGCAGATTTTTAAGTTCAATTGTAGTGCCTACTTTAGTTGCCCCACTGATTGTTGTTCCAGATTCGTTAACCCATTTGAATGATGTTGGCGCAATAGAACCAAAATTTAAGCTTATACTCCCATTAATTAATCCACAGGTAGTATTATTGAAGCTTGGTGTAAAGGAATAAACTGTTGGTGTTAATGCATCTACCCTAAAAGGTACTTCTTTAGTACAGGTGTAAAGTGAGTTGCTTGCTATAAGTGTATAAGTGCCAGGGGCTAGGTTTTGCAATTTGATGGACATACCTGGAGAGTAAGTACCCTTGATAATCCGTTGTCTGTTTGGGTCTAACCATTCATAGGTGTCGGCGTTAACAATAGATACATTGTCTATAACACCATTATTGATTCCGCATCTGGCGGGCAATATAGAACCACCATTAATAGCAACATTACTATAGGTGCCAATAATGTAAGTTTGGGGAGGAGCTGGCGAACAAGTGCCCTCATCAAATACTGAAAGACTATATCTTCCTCCGCCAACGTTTACCAATTGGAGCTCTTCAGAAACCACATCAGTTCCAAGGTTTCCATTAGCATCATACTTGAACCATTTATAACTTAATCTTCCTGTTGCATCTGAAATTGTAAAACCAGTTAGGCTTCCATTTTCTGCCCCACAGGCCGCAGGGATATTTGATGTTGGTCCACTTATTTTTGGTTGTGGTCTTCTTACTATAGGAATAGGATCAGAAGGCAACGAACAACCAGCCTCATCTGTTACTTTTACATAATAGGAGCCTTCGGGTAAATTTGCCGGGTTTGTTCTGCTTACAACAGCACTTGTGGCGGTATTTATCCACTCGTATTTTAATATACCTTTCCCCCTCAAAACCTCAGCTGTAAGAGTAAAAGAGGTTTGTCCACAGACAGGGGAAATCGGTTGTATTGTAGGTTTCGTTAATTTTTGATCTTTAATGATAAACACCGTTGGAAATGCTTTACATCCATCATCAACGGTTACTTCATAAGTACCTACTTCTAAATTAGAGATACTTTGTGTATTGCCTTTAGGTACACGGCTACCATCAGTTTCTATTTTTACCCAGGTAAAAGTAAATCCTTCGCGCACTTCCGGGATGGTAATTGATCCGTTGGCATTACAGGTAACCGGCTCTACTATGGCTTCATTCGGTAATAATTCTGCTGTAGAAAAAGGAGAGGTGGTGGCATTTAATAAACTTGCCGTGGCGGTAACCATCCCGCTTAGGCTTCCATTGTATTCCCATCGGCCATCGCTGCCTGCCTGTATGGTTGCAATATAGGTTTTGCCCTCACAAATGCCCTGACAGTTTACGGTATAAAATAACTCTACTTCTGAATTTGGAGTAGCCCTGCCCGAAACGTAATCACTTCTTTTTTTAAGGATCTGAATCATCGGTTGAAAAATAGCCAGTGTTTTTCCAATACCGAATGTTTTGTTGCAAAAGAAACTGTTCCTGGTAATTTTTACCGGTTTTGATGATACGGTTTCTACTCCAAAGTTATTGTTGGCAATTAAGTTCGCTTCTGCCGGTGTTGCACCACCGATGGTTCCGCCTGCGCCTGATTCTATTTTTACACCGATACCATTACCCATTACCACTGTTCCGGCAGCATCGGTGCCAATGGCATTTCCGGTTAAAATGAAATCAGCGTTGGTAATGGAAACGCCAGTGGTTCTGTTTCCGCCAATAATATTATTCCGTACATACAATGCCGTATTAATAGCGTTAACCTTTAACCCGGCAATTTCTAAAGCAGAAGAAGAAAGAAAAATGGGTAGCTCATGAAAATCCTTTTTGCCTGTATAATCTACCCCGATTTTGTTGTTGATTACATTGATATCAAACCTTGCAGTGGTAGAGTACGATGAGCGGTTAATATCTACATTGATCCGGTTTGCAGCAATCACGTTTCCTTCACCGGCGTTATCGCCACCAACATCCAGTCCGCAATCGTAAAGACTGGCCGAAATACCCGTTACGTTGGTGTTGGGTGTAATACCATCATAAATTACCCCGATTAAATTGGATTGGATCTTTATCTTGGTGTTTACAGCCGTACTGAAAAAAGAACTGTTCTGAACAACAATACCATTGATATTGCCGCCGATTACGTTTCCTTTTCCGGGTGCCCCAATGGTGATATTATTTGCACGGTAATCGAGCACAATACCCGATCCCTGACCCATATTTACGTTTTGTAAATTATTGATGGTAGCAAAATTACGGATGTACAGACCATAAATTTCTACACCGGTTGTTTGGATCAGTGTTGTGGCATATTGTCCAATTACCAAGCCCGAAAATGTAGTGTTTGCATATTCCGGTTCTAAAATAACTTTCGCCCCCGAAACGCCAAGTGCGGGCCAGGCAGTCTGAGAGGAACCATCAATTACCACATTAGATGATACTATGGGAAGTGCAGTACGTAACCTGATGGTTCGGTTGGCGTTATCGCTAGGGCTACCGGGTAAATTAAAGTTAATGGTAAAAGTAGAAGCCCGATTTGCTACTGCTGCCTGCGTTAATGCATCTCTTAATGTACCAGGGCCGCTATCGGCATTACTGGTTACCACATAAGTTTGAGCATAAATATTGTTGAAGAAAAATAAGCCGACAAATAGGGCTAGAAGTTTTGAGAGACGCATAAATTTGTTTGGTGCAGCCAAAATACAAATAAACTGTTTAGTGGCTAACGTTTTAGTAAACAAACGTACATTATTTTTTCGAAAAAAATTGAGCAGCTTTTTGAGCATCGGGTTCACAATAAGAAAGTACAGCTGAGTTAGCTCTGGAATCTGTATTGCAGTAATAAAAATCAAGCTGATTTCGAACATTTTTGGTTGTTTTTCTTTGATTTGCCGCTGCACACGGCAGGGAGGTTTCAAAGTAACTTTGATTGGTCGCTGTACACTGCAGGAGGGTGTCCAAGTAACTTTGATTGGTTGCTGCACAGTGCAGGGAGGTTTCAAAGTAAAATTCGGTTTTACACATCTGTTCGGATTGAACATCTGTTGAAAAATATTTAATCAATTGGCCATTAAAATCACGCTAAATCTGCGTTGTTTATCTGCGGCATCAGCGGGAAAAACACAGGATTAGGGTTTTCCCGCAGTTTTAAAATTGATAAGAAACGCAGATTAAACAGATTTAGATACATAGCGCTGGAGAAGTCTATTACATTAGATTTCTAGACTACATTTCACTCCGCTATCAATGACAGATGTAAAATCAGTCATTTTTGCACATGCGGGAATCTTAATGCAACCTAAAGAACTGACCAAGGCATTACGATTCCCGACGGGTCCTATCGTGTGGACACATTTCTTGGCGCTGCATTTTTTTAGCCGTTATGCTAGCTTGCTTTAACAGCACACAGGTTTTACCCAAGAACGACGTCAATCCCAGGTGGCAGGCGATCAAAAAAACAGTTGCAGAATAACAAAAATGGCACTACCAAACCTCAAACGCAGTGGTTTTGTGTTTAATGCTTGCAAAAACTTTCAACCAGCACCAACCAACAAAACAAAGTGCCGCTGTTTTTTTGATGAGCATGGGCTGGTGCGGAGCCACATTGCTGGATTGACAAAGCGCTTTGGCTACTTTGGCGCTCCAAAGTAGCATGCCTCCGCGGCATAGAGCGGATCTCCAAATAAAATGTTATAAGGGTTCAGAGTCAGTAAATAGCAGGAAAAGTGCATATTCCGAAGCTTCGGGTCAGCATGACGGTCGTCCTAGATAAAGGGAATAAAAACAATCTGAGTTAACAAAGATGTGTCCACTCGATAGGATCGGGTCGGGAATGACGTTATGGAACGTAGATGTCATTCTCACTTCAATGTTTTTTTTAAAAACTCACCTCTACCATTGACAGACTCCAATAAAGCGGTCGTCATCCGATAGCTATCGGATGACGATACTATGCGGCGATTACCACCATTATCTCCTGTTATTATATTGATTTTATTAAATAAAATACACCCTCAGGTTGACAATCCATACTAAACAAAAAAGGCATCCTGAAAATCAGAATGCCTTAATTTGCTTATTAATTATTGGTTATTTCCAGCCACCGCCTAATGCGCGGTAAAGGTTTACAACCGACTGCAGTTTTTGTAATCTATCGTTAATGCCACTTAATTGAGCTGTTAACAAACTTTGTTCTGAAGTTAAAACGTCAGTATAATTTGTAGCTGAGCTATAACGCAGTAATTCTTTAGTAAAATCAACCGCTTTGGTAAGCGAAGCTATTTGTTTAGCCCTTGTTTCTTCTTTTTCTGCTGCAGTTTGGTAAGCATATAAAGCATTTGATACTTCCTGGCCACCAGTTAAAAGCGTTTGCTGGAAAGCATAAAATGCAATCTGCTGGTTCGCTTCAGCTGTTTTTAAACGGGCTTTGTTTGCGCCTTTAGCAAAAATAGGCTGTGTTAAACCGCCAACCAAGTTGTAGAAGATCGATTTACTAAAGAAATCCTGCAATTGCAAACTCGATAAACCACCTGCTGCGGTAATGGTTAATGCAGGGTAGAAATAAGCTTTGGCCACATTAGTGTTTTCAAAAGCCGATCTGAATCCAAATTCAGCTGCAATTACATCAGGGCGGTTTTTCAACAATTGGGCAGAAACTCCGGTTTGTAAATTGGCATAAGGTGTCTGCTGATCCAAAGTGGTGCGGTTAATTGCATTTGGTGCTTTCGCAACCAATACGCTTAAGGCATTTTCTGCTTCTTTAATGCTTCTTTTTAAATCGGGCAATGTTACTTGTGCCGCATATAAATTAGCCTCACTTTGTACCACTGCAGCTCCATTAACAACGGCACCCTGTTTTAAAGCTTTCATCGTCTCTACATCCTGTGTTCTCACTTTAATGGTTTGCTCGGTAATGGCTAATTGTTTATCAAGGGCCAATAGCGTGTAATAATTGTTGGCAATGGTAGCAATTAACTGGGTCTGCACAGCTCTTTTTGCTGCATCACTTTGCAATAAAGTAGCATAAGCACCGCGTTTTGCACTACTTAACTTTCCCCAAATATCGGCTTCCCAACTGGTGCTCAGCTGCGCTTTATAGGTTTGGGTTTCTAAATTAATGTTAATCCCTGCCGGAAAATTCTGTGCAGCACCCGAAGCTTTATTGTCGGTTACGTTTACATCAGCCTGTAAACTTGGCAACAATGCCCCACGGCTTTGAATTAAGGTCGCTTCTGCAATTTTGATCCGCTCAATGGCTTGTTTCAGGTCTAAATTTTCATTTATTCCCTGTTGGATGAGCGATTGTAAAGTGGTATCAGAAAACAATGTTTTCCATTGCAAATCAGCTATGGTTGTTGTATCCGTGGTACTGTTATCCCGGTATAAACCTTCGCTAGTGAGCTGGGGGCGTTCGTATTTTTTAGTTACGCAGGCACTCAGACTAAGAATGGCTAAACCGATTAAAATGGAATGTTTATATCTAAAATTCATTTTTCTTAATATTAATGTTTGCTATTCGCAGTTGCCAATTCGTATTCTTCTGGTGTTTGCTCATGATCGATTCCTTCGTTAAAAGGCGATTTATTACTAACACGTTCTTGTAAAGATTGGAATATGATAAACAAGGCAGGGATTACAAAAACCCCGAACAAAGTACCGATTAACATCCCGCCAACCGCACCGGTTCCGATTGATTTATTTCCTGATGCACCTACTCCTGATGACAACATCAATGGCAATAAACCTAGAATAAAGGCAAAAGAGGTCATTAAAATCGGACGTAAACGTGCCGTGGCACCATCGATTGCTGAATTAACAATGCTCATGCCTTTTCTTCTTCTATCTACCGCGTATTCTACAATCAGAATGGCATTTTTCGCGAGTAAACCCACAAGCATAATCAAAGTAATCTGCGTATAGATGTTATTGTCTACACCGAAAATTTTATCGAAAACGAATACACCCGCTAACCCGATTGGTAACGAGAATAAAACCGCCAACGGTAGAATATAACTTTCATATTGTGCCGCAAGTAGGAAGTAAACAAAGATTACGCAAAGTAAAAAGATGAAAACGGTTTGACTTCCTCCGGCCATCTCCTCACGGGATAAACCTGAGAATTCGTAGCCGTAACCCGTAGGCAAGTGGATTGCAGCTTCTTCCTGTACTGCTTTTAAAGCATCACCCGAGCTGTATCCTGCATTTGGATTACCTGTAACGGCTATCGAGGTAAATAAATTGAAACGCGAAATGGCTTGTGGACCATACACCTTTTCTAAATTGATAAATTCAGAAATTGGTGCCATGCCCCCGCTCGAGTTACGAACATAAATACTAGTTAAACTTTGCTGATTAGCGCGATATTGGGCATCTGCCTGGTAAATTACCCTGAACTGTTTCCCGAATTTGTTAAAGTTAGATGCATAAACACCCCCATAATAACCCTGAAGTGTAGCCAACACATCGCTAACCGTTAAGCCTGCCTGTTTAACTTTTGCCACATTCACATCAATCTGGTATTGAGGGAAGTTAGGGTTAAATGAAGTTGATGCATACTGAATTTCTGGACGTTTACTTAATGCGGCCAGGAATGAATTACCAACATCATTGAACTTTTTAATATCGCCACCGGTTTTATCCTGTAACTGAAATTCAAAACCACCACTGGTACCAAAACCCTGAATGGTTGGTGGCGCAAAGAAAATAATCTTAGCACCTTTTATACCTGCCGCTTTGGCAAAAAGTTCTCCGATAATGGCTTTTACATCACGTTTACGCTCATCCCAAGGAATTAACCTGCCGATAACCATACCATAAGAACTTCCCGAACCACTGATTAAACTCCGGCCAACAACCCTTAACGAATTTTTAATTTCAGGAATGGTATGCGCAATACTGTCGATTCTTTTGATTACCAAATCTGTTTCTTCCAGTGATGTTCCTGCTGGTAATGAAATATCAGAGAATACTGTTCCTAAATCTTCATTTGGTACAAAACCTTTTGGCGTGGTATTCATTGTCCAGATCAATAGCACAGTAAAAAAGGCAATCCCTGCACCAACAATCCATTTTGTTCTCGAAAGAAAACCAACCGATTTTTTGTATTTTCCGGTTACCGCATCAAAAGAAGTATTAAAGGCATCGTAAAAACGGTTTAAAAAGTTTTTCGATTTTTCGTGATCTTCTTTATGTGGCTTTAAAAAGATTGCACATAAGGCCGGACTTAACGTTAAAGCGTTAATTGCCGATAGAATGATTGAAATAGCAAGCGTTAAACCGAACTGTTTGTAAAATACACCCGATGAGCCGGAGATGAAACTTACGGGAATAAATACCGCGGCCATAACCAGTGTAATCGAAATAATCGCACCGCTAATATCATCCATCGCATCTATGGTTGCCTTTCTGGCATCGGTATAACCCTCATCCAGCTTGGCGTGCACAGCCTCTACCACTACAATCGCATCATCCACCACAATACCGATGGCGAGTACGAGTGCAAATAAGGTTAACAAGTTGATGGTAAAACCAAATAAACTCAGGAAGAAGAATGTACCGATAATTGCTACCGGAACACTAATCGCCGGAATTAATGTTGAGCGGAAATCCTGTAAGAAGATAAACACCACCAAAAAGACCAGGATAAAAGCCTCGATTAACGTGTGAATTACTTTTTCGATGGAAGCATCCAAGAAATCGTTAACGTTTACCAAAGTAGTATAATGAACGCCTTTAGGAAAAGATTTTTGTGCTTCATCTAAAGTTTTGATCGAGTTTTCGATAACCTCTTTTGCATTTGATCCTGCGGTTTGGTTAATCGCGATACCTAAAGCTTGTTTACCGTTAAATTTAACCGTACTTGCATAACTTTGTGCACCTAATTCGATCCGGGCTACATCTTTTAAACGAAGAATCTGTCCATTTGCATCGGCCTTAATAATGATGTTACTAAATTCAGCTTCATCTTTTAAACGGCCAGTATATTTTAAGGTGTACTGAAATGCCTGATTGCCCTGTTCTCCAAACTGGCCAGGAGCAGCCTCTACGTTTTGTTCTGCCAATGCCGCATTTACATCGCTAGGGATCAAACCATAAACAGCCATTACATCCGGCTTAAGCCAAACACGCATGGTATAGTCCATTTGTCCAAAAGCACTTGCATCTCCTACACCGTTGATACGTTTAATCTGAGGAATGATATTGATATTTGCGTAATTCTGTAAGAATTTCTGATCGTAAGAAGGATCATCACTATAAATACCAAAAATCAGTACATTACTTGCTTGTCTTTTAGCAGTAATTACACCAGATTTGGTTACCTCTGCTGGCAATAAACTGGTTGCACGGGCAACCCTGTTCTGTACGTTTACCGCTGCAAGATCGGGATTGGTACCCAATTTAAAGTTTACGGTAATGGTTGCTGTACCATCATTACTGGCACTAGAAGTCATGTAGGTCATGTCTTCCACACCGTTTATCTGTTCTTCGAGCGGAACAACCACGCTATTCATTACCACATCGGCGTTAGCACCTTGGTACGAGGTAGAAACCTGAACCGTTGGCGGGGCAATTTCGGGATATTGTGAAACCGGCAACGTAGCTAAACCTAAAACACCGAGTATTACGATGATAATGGATATAACCGTTGATAAAACCGGTCTTTCTATAAATTTCTTAAACATAATTAATATTGATTACACTGCAATAGTGTGATTGTCACTGATTATATTGTTATTTTTTGATATCAGCATAAACTGAATCCGCACTTTTCTCTTCAGGTTTGATTTTTGTTCCATCCTTTAAAGATTGGAAACCCTCAAGAACAACTTTGTCGCCAGTTTTTAAGCCTTTGGTTACAACATAGAATTTACCTTTGGCCAATTCCATAATCTGGATTTCTGTACTTATTGTTTTTGCCGAATCTCCTAAAACATACACGAACTTTTTGCCCTGTAAATCGATCGTTGATTTTTGAGGAACTAAAATTGCATTTTCAACATGTTGAGGAATCCTAACCGAAGCACTTGCGCCATTTTTTAATAGCGAGATAGGATTAGGGAATGTTGCCCTTAAGCTTGCCGAACCAGTACTGGTATTGATCTGGCCGTTAATGGATTCAATTTTACCATTTTGTGCATAGATGGTTCCATCTGCCAGTACCAGGCTAACCGCTGGAATATTTTTCATCTGCTGGGCAAGTGTATTTCCCTTGTAAGTGTTAGAAAAATCTAAAAGCTGTTTCTCGTTTAACGAGAAATAAGCATATACCTTCGAAGTATTAGAAACAGTTGTTAAAGGCTGTGTACTAGAGCTGCTTACCAAACTTCCATTTCTGAAAGGGATACTCCCCACTACACCATCAACCGGGCTGGTAATTGAAGTGTAACCTAAGTTAACCTGTGCGTTTACCAATTCGGCTTTTGCCTGTGCCAATGCTGCTTTTCTGCTTTGAAGGGTTAATTGTGCAGCATCAAGATCGTATTTACTGATAATATCTTTCTCTACCAGTGGTTTTGTTTTATTTACAGTTAACTGAGCTGCATTCACATCCGCTTCTGCGCTACTGATAGCGGCTCTTGCTGTTCTAACCTGTTGCTCGTATTGTGGTGCATTGATGGTGAAAAGTAACTGGCCTTTTTTAACAACTGCACCCTCATCTACAAAAATCTTTTCAATAAAGCCATCAACCTTAGGACGGATATCGATATTCTGTATACCTTCTATAGTAGCTGGATAGTCAGAATCTAAAGTTGTATTTTGTGTGCTTACTGTAAAAACGGGGTAGGCTTGTGGGCCGGCTGCTGCTGCAGCGGCAGCTTTTTTAGCTGCATCATCATTTCCGCAGGACGCTAAAAGCATACCAATGCTCACGCTAAAAAAGAGAGTTGTTACTTTTCTCATGGGGTATTTCTGTGTGTTTAAATTTAAATTTCCGGAATTAAGGGCGTTGTCAAAAAAAATGGGACTTCGATTTTCGCCGATAATTGCCCAAAAATAGAGCCTAAAAAAAAATAAATCTGTCCGAGTTCTGTCATTTAATCAATCGATTGATTTATTTTTTGATTAAAAACGAGCCTCTTTAGCTTTAAATGGCTGCTAGGTAAGTTGTTGTGGTGTTTTTTGGTATGAAAATCAGTGTGTAAATATCTTGCGACAGATGTTAAAAGCTGTTAAAATCAAAGGATATTGACGGTTTTTATTACAGTAAATGTTGTGTATTTTAGCCAACAGCGTGTGTTACTAGTGTCTATTTTACACTAGGTATTTAAATAGTAGTTAAAGCTCGAATGCTTTTAATACCTGCGTGGTTTGAAAAGAAATTTAATCAACTTCTCCTTCAAAAACTAATTTCGCTGGGCCACACAAAAATACATTGGTAAATGTTTTACCATCGTAATCGAATTCGATCTTGATATCGCCCCCCAAAACTTTAATGTTTGTTTTAATGTGGCCGGTTTGGTTTTTATGTTTTGCCATGGCCATAGCCACTGCTGTTACACCGGTACCGCAGGCATAGGTTTCATCTTCAACGCCACGCTCGTAAGTGCGTACAAATAGATGATCACCTTTATCTTCCACGAAGTTTACATTTATACCTTTTTCTGCATAAGTTGCGTTGTATCGGATGTTTTTTCCTGCTGTAAAAACATCCAGATCTTTTAAATCATTTTGTAGCGCAACATAATGTGGCGAACCTGTATTTAAAATATAAGCTTCACCATCTTTGGTAACGGTATCAACATCAATCATTTGTAAATCAACCCACTCGCCATTTTCTGAAATTCTGGCATAATGCGGACCATCTACTGCCAAAAAGTTTGTTTCACGGTCGATAATCCCTAGCTGTTTGGCAAAGGCCACTATACATCTGCCTCCGTTTCCGCACATGCTTCCCAGTTTACCATCGGCATTAAAATAATGCATCTCAAAATCGTAATCTTCATGTTTGGTAATGAACATTAATCCATCAGCACCAACGCCAAACCGCCTATGGCATAGTTGTTCAACTAATTGATTATCAATATTTTTTAAAGGACCTAATGTGTGGTCTATTAAAATAAAATCGTTGCCGGCGCCCTGGTATTTAAAGAAATTAATTTTCATTTAATCTTCATTTTTTAATGCAATATTTGAGTTGCAAAAGGTAATAAGCGGATTGTGTTTTTTAATTTAACATTTTTTAACACAAAACTAAGTGCTTTGAGGATACAAATATCGTTTATATGGTATTAAATTTGAATAAACTTACGAAAGAAAATTTGAGCAGATAAAAACTGCCGGAGCATTCTGCTTAAATCAAAGTGAACGCGCTCCCGCAAATAATAATATTTAACAAAATGAAATATTATAAGCTAACCAAACAATTAGCTAGCAAACCAGCTTATAATAAATCATGGCTTTAAAAAACAATATATAACACATGAAACCATTAAAAGCTATTTATAAAAAAGCAACATTCAGCTTTTAATAGCTTCATGACAATTAAAAAACAATATATAACACATGAAAAAAATATTAGGAATTACCGTGTTGGCTGCTTTTATAGGTGGAGCAGCTGCAATAGGGGGTTACAAACTATTTGAGCGTAACCAAACAGGCAGTACAATTTCTGAAAAACAGAATTTATACTTTGCAAATAATCCACTTAAAGTAACATCAGCAGGGGCAACCGATTTTACCCAGGCAGCAGCAGCTGTAGCACCGGGTGTGGTTCACATTAAAACCACTTATGCGGCATCGAAAGGGCAGGGTTCTTCTTCTCCATTTGATATGATGGAAGACTTTTTCGGTGGCGGCGGTGGTCGCCAAATGCAGCGCCAGCCAAGGGCCGCATCGGGTTCTGGCGTAATTATCAGTCAGGATGGTTATATCGTTACCAACAACCACGTAGTAGAGAATGCAGAAAAAGTTGAGGTTGTTTTAACTGATAGACGTAAAGTTGAGGCAAAAGTAATCGGTCGTGATCCAAATACAGATTTGGCTTTGATTAAAGTAAACGCAACTGGCCTACCAGTAGTAAAAATGGGTAATTCGGATAACGTTCAGGTTGGCGAGTGGGTTTTGGCTGTTGGTTTCCCTTTAGATTTAAATACAACTGTAACAGCTGGTATTGTTAGTGCTAAAAACCGTAGTATCGGTATTATTGGCCGCGAGCAACAAGGCAATGAAATTACGGAAGAAGAGTACCGCGAATACCAACGTACAGGTAAAAGACCAGACCGTCCGGCAAATACAAGTATCGAATCGTTTATTCAAACCGATGCTGCAATTAATCCAGGAAACAGTGGTGGTGCATTGGTAAATGCAAACGGAGAACTGGTGGGTATTAACTCTGCAATCGCTTCGCAAAGTGGATATAACCAAGGTTATGGTTTCGCAATTCCAGTTAATCTGGCCCGTAAAATTGTTGATGATTTTATGAAATATGGTTCAGTTAAACGTGGTTATATCGGTGTTAACTTTGTGCCTTTAAGCGGTGAAGAAAAACCAGAAGGTATTAAAACCAACGAAATTAGCGGTTTGTATGTGAATGATGTAGTTGCTGGTGGCGGTGCTGCTGCTGCAGGTATCAAATCGGACGACGTAATTAAAAAAGTAGATGGTGTGGTAATCAATGATTCACCTGATCTACAGGAAAGAGTTGGCCGTTTAAACCCAGGCGATAAAGTTAAATTAACGGTACTTCGTGATGGTGCGCTTAAAGATTATAGCGTTACGTTAAAAGGCGAAGCCAGTGTAGGTTTAACAGCTAAAAATACTGCTAGCAAAGGTGCTGAAGTTTCGAAATTAGGTGCAACATTTGCTCCTGCATCTCAAGCACAAAAATCGAAATATGGCATTAATAATGGTGTTGTAGTAACTTCGGTAACTACCGGAAAAGCTTTCGATAACATTGGTGTAGAAAAAGGATTGATTATTACCAAAGTGAACGGACAGCCTGTAAATTCTGTAGCTGATGTTCAAAAAGCTTTGCCTTTGGGTAGAAATAATATGGTAAGCATTTCTGGTGTTGGCGAGCAAGGTTCGTACAACTACAGTTTCCCTGCACAATAATTAATTGAAATAAAATAGTTTAAGAAAGCTTTCTGAGTTTAACTCAGAAAGCTTTTTTTTAGTCTTGTTTAATGGGTTCGTGATTGGCGTGGCAGGCATCAGCACATTCCTCACAAGCAATTGCGCATTGTCTGCAATGTTCGTGGTCATGTTTACCACATTCAGCAGCACAAAGTCTGCATATCTCCTCACAAAGCAATAAATACTGGTGTGCGATAATCGAATCCCTCTGTAATAATCGCGCAGCCTGCGTACAGATATCGGCACAATCTCTGTCGAGTTTAATACAATCAATCATCATATTGATGTCTTCTTCTTTTAAACAGGATGATGCACAATGTTCGCAAGCTAATGCGCAATCTAATAAGGCTTGAATTAAGCCATGGTTGTTTCTCGTTTCCATATTTTAATATTTCGGTTATAAATGTTTTGTTTATTAATAACCTGCTGGATTTTAAACTGTTTTTAAAAAATGAAATTGACGATTGGTTGTATCGTCTGCAGCTACTTCAATAATCTGTATGCCACAGGTCATGAGGTTGTATTTTTAGCCAAAGGGGCATAGGTTATTAAGTTAAGGTTAACACCTCGGTTGTCAGCCTGAGCATAGTCAAAGGCTGTTTTAGATTATTAAATAGTAAATAAATACCCTTCGAATACGCTCAGGTTGGCATTTTTTTGCAATTTATCACTTGACATAATGATATTTCTCTAAGGCACAATTGTCCATAGGAGATCGTTTCTGTTTGTGTGGAATTCGTAATGCAATCCGCGTTAGCTTGGCCCACGGAGTTGCACCCTTTCAAGAAATTCCGAAATGTTAAAATATCTTAAATCACTGTCAATCTGCCTAATTCCTTGTACGCAAAACAATATTCATCCGTTTTTCATAATCAAGATTTAGTTTCGCCATTTACCGATTGATAATCAGTGTTTACCGATACTCTATAAATTATTTTTTTTTATTGTTCCATATTTGAATCAGCAACCAAAACCGAATATTATGGCTTTAGCTCACATTAACCTAAGTGTAAAACAATATTTCAATTTCATGTGCAAAACCGATTTTGAAAGACGGATATTTCATGATAGCTACAAAGAATTTCAAAAAAAATCAAAAATATATAGTTTAAATCATGATCTCCATACCTTTTCGCAGATGCAACAGGCTAACGAAAAGGCAAACACATTACATCAAAAACTTCAATATTCGGTAATGAGCAGTATTGTTGCCCTGGATCATAAAATGCCGGTTTTAAATGATCTCGAAGATCAACCTATTCTGTTTGATTGGGCCGAATTGCATATTTATGCATCCGATTTGTTAAACAAAGGTGCTCATGTGGTTTCGATTACCTATACCAGTCCGAAATTAATCCTACACGAAATTATTGGCGACTTATTGATTTTAAGTTACAGTGGTAGCGACCAAACCTTAATGGTTAAAATTACCGATAACCTGTTGGTGAATTATGAACAACGAGAAAGCTTGGTTTATAGCTAAATTTAGCTATTATATCTTTCCCTATAAGGCAGAAAAATATCATTAATTTGTAGCATGCAACAATTTAAGGCACCAACTTTCATTATACACATTGCAGGTTGGCTTTTATTCCTGACTTTTCCGCTATTGTTTATTAATAATGAACAATCGGGGCAAAGCAGTTTTTTGTTGCTGGCATCCCCTTACTATTGGCTTTTCTGTCTCACTTACATGCTCATGTTTTATTTCAACGCCCTGGTTTTGGTACCCCGGCTAATGTTTAAAAAAAAGTATGGAATTTATATTGCCGTTGTTTTGTTGCTTTTCAGTTTTGTTTATTATGCACAACCTTATGATAACTTATTGGGGCACAACAAAAGTGTATTGGCTGCTTTAAAAGGTCCTCAGGATGCTCAGCCGAAAGGTTTAAATCAGTCGCTCCAGCCGGGAAAAGATTCAACTATTGGTCCTAATATTGAAATGCCTTTTGGGCCCTTGCCCAACGAGGACTTAAGGATGCAGGATCCAAACATAAAAAAGCCTAATGCGATTCTGGATTTGCATCAGCCCATGAATATCGATGTGATCAGTCTTTTCATTTTTTTTATGATCATGGGACTTAGTATCGCCACAAGTACTGTTCAACGTTGGCAAACAGCCGAATCAAAAGTGGTAAAAGCCGAAGCAGAAAAGGCTACAGCCGAACTTTCTTTCCTTAAAGCGCAAATCAATCCGCATTTTCTCTTTAACACCTTAAACAATATTTATACACAGTCTGTGATCAATAGTGAGCATACTTCCGAAAGTATCATGAAATTATCAAACATTATGCGTTATGTTACTGATGATGTAACACAGGATTTTGTGATGCTGAAAGATGAAATTGATTGTGTACGAGATTACATTGAATTACAAAGGTTGAGGTTGGGAGCCGATGCGGAGATCAACTTTAATGTACAGGGTAAACCTGACGGGAGAAAAATAGCACCTTTGATTTTTATGACTTTTATCGAAAATGCATTTAAATATGGGGTTACAAAAAAGGAAAAAACAGTAATCAACATTAATTTAAGTATCGATGCCGAGAGAATCGATTTTTCCTGTCAGAATAAAATTTATCACCATAAATCCAACTTAGAGCGTTCGGGGATCGGCATTGCAAATACCCGTCAAAGGTTAGCCCATTTGTATCCCCAACAGCATCAGTTGGATATGAACAATACCGGCGAAATGTTTACCGTAAATCTTTGTGTAGATTGCTAAATTAACAGATTACTATGGCTTTAAAATGTGTAGCTATTGATGATGAGCCTCTGGCGCTCGAACTTATTAAAACGTATGTGTCCCGATTCCCTGACCTGCAGTTGGTTCAGGTTTTTGAAGATGCCCTATCTGGAGCAGAATACCTCAAACAAACTCCTGTCGACCTGCTTTTTGTCGACGTAAACATGCCCGATATTACCGGAGTAGAACTCGTGCGCAGCCTGGTGAACAGCCCGATGATAATTTTTACCACAGCTTACCGAAATTATGCTTTCGAAAGTTATGAACTTCAGGCAATAGATTACTTGTTGAAACCGATCGATTTTAGTCGTTTTACCGCTGCTGTGGAGAAAGCGGTCGACTATTACAAATATAAAAATGCTACCCAGGAAAATACAAACGACGAAAGTGTTTATGTGTATTCGGAGTATAAAATGATTAAAATTTTGCTCCGTGATATCGAATACATTGAAAGTATGGGCGATTACCTTAAAATTTACCTAAGTAATATTGATAAGCCTATTTTAACTTTAATGACAATGAAAAAGGTGTTAGAGAAATTACCTGAAGATCAGTTTGCCCGCGTTCACAGGAGTTTTATTGTGGCACTGGCTAAAATAAAATCGATACACAATAGAAAAGTAAACCTTAACTATGCCGAACTGCCTATTGGGGATGCATATAGTGGTTTTATCAATCAACAAAAAGGGATATGAAGTTAAAAACAAATATTGCCACTAGCGAGAACGGGTTTATTTTTAATCCGGCTACTGGAGATTCGTTTACCAGTAATGGTATTGCTGCCGAGATTTTAGGTTATATGAAATCAGGAGACAGTGAAGAGGAGATTAAAAAGAAGATATTAACTCAGTATGAGGTAGAATCATCACAGTTGGAAAGAGATTGGGATGATTATATGTTACAATTAAGGGAGGCAAATCTTTTAGATTTGTAGCCAAAAAATAAAACTAATCATGTACGTTTCTCCAGATCTAAATAAAGGCAAAAACTTAACCATAGCGGTTACGGGTTTAAATGCCAACGATAATCCTGGTTCCGGGCTAGCGGTTATCAGGGCATTGCATGCAGGTTATGGAGCAGATTTAAGAATAATTGGCTTAGCTTATGAAACATTGGAGCCCGCAATTTATTTGAGGGATCAGATTGATAAAACCTATCGGATTCCATATCCAACAGCAGGAACTGATGCATTAAAAGAACGGATACAGCAGATTCAGGAAATTGAAGAGATAGATGTACTCATCCCGAATTTCGATGCAGAACTCTATAATTTTATAAAAATAGAAGCAGATTTACTCAAAATTGGAATCAATACCTTCTTACCTACTCATAAACAGTTGGAGCAAAGAGATAAGGTGAATTTGAGTGCGTTTGGAGAAAAGCATCAATTTAAGGTACCAGCGGATGAGGTAATTTTTGCAGCTTCTGAAATTGATCAAATTGCCAGTAAATTCGGATATCCGTTAATGGTGAAAGGTAAATTTTACGAAGCGCATATCGCTTTAAATATTGCTGATGCGCATAAAGCTTTTCATAAACTGCATGCCAGATGGGGATTGCCAATTATACTGCAGAAATTTATAAAAGGAACAGAAATTAATATTGCAGGTTTAGGTGATGGGAGAGGTAATGCTATAAGTGTAATCCCAATGCGTAAACTCTACATTACCGAAAAGGGCAAGGCTTGGGCAGGTATTACCATTGAAGATGAAAAACTAATCGAATTGGCTAAAGATTTTGCAAAGGCAACCAATTGGAAAGGCGGTTTTGAGCTCGAAATCATGCAGGAGGATAAAGGAAGTTTATATATTATGGAAGTTAATCCACGATTTCCTGCCTGGGTATATTTAACCGCTGCCGCAGGCCAAAACCAACCAAAAGCTTTGGTAGAACTGGCTTTAGGTAAACCAGTAGAAGAAATGAAAGGTTATAAAGCTGGTAAAATGTTTATTCGTTACGCCTGGGATAATATTGTTGATGTGGAAGAATTCCAAAAGTTATCAGCCTTTGGAGAACTATAGGAAGGCTGAGGGTAGAAAGGTTGGTAGGTTGAGGGTAGGAAAGCTGTAGGCATAAGGTATTAAATAACCACATCATATCCCATCTTTTTACTTACAACTTACTACCCAATACTTGATACTATAATAATTAACGCTAGAATCATGAAACAAAAATACGAACGACCAACCATTAGGAAAATGAATACCGGACTGATGAATAAGTTTGGTACACGTACTGATTTTGATCCTGTTGAAGCGATTGATGGTGTTGCTGTTCAAAATTTGGTAGAACAATATGGCTCTCCGGTTTTTGTATTATCAGAAAAACAGATCAGGCGGAATTATCAGGCGGCTGTGCGTTCATTTAAAACCCGTTATCCAAAAGTTCAATTTGCCTGGAGTTATAAAACCAACTATTTAAATGCCGTTTGTAAGATTTTTCATCAGGAAGGAAGCTGGGCAGAGGTTGTTTCGGGCTTTGAATATCGTAAAGCTTTAGGAAATGGGGTTGTTGGCAATCATATTATTTTCAACGGACCGGATAAAAAAGAAGAAGATTTAGTGCTTGCCATAGAAAATTACTCCCTCATTCATATCGATCACTCCGACGAACTTTATCTGCTTATTGCTATCTGTAATCGCTTGAATAAAAAAGCCAAGGTTGCACTTCGGGTTAATTTCGATACTGGTATTTATCCAATATGGGATAGATTTGGGTTTAATTACGAGAACGGGCAAGCATGGACGGCAATCAATAAAATTGTAGCTACAGATAATCTTGAACTCGTGGGTTTACATTGCCATATCGGCACTTTTATGTTATCTACTAATGCTTATGCCATTGCTGCAACTAAGCTTTGCGATTTGGCCATGCGTTGCAAAAATGAGCTTCAAAATCCAATGCAATATTTAGATCTGGGTGGTGGTTTCCCTTCAACAAATACATTAAAAGGCGCTTATCTGCCAGGTGTAGATACCGTTCCTTCGGTAGAAGATTTTGCTGAAGCCATTACCAGTACCATTCTGAATTTTGGGTTTGCTGCAGACGAACTGCCTCTTTTAATTTTAGAGAGTGGAAGGGTGCTTATTGATGATGCTGGTTATTTAATCGGAAGTGTAATTGCCAATAAACGGCTGAGTGACGGTAGGAGGGCAACAATTCTCGATTTTGGCATCAATATTTTATTTACCTCCAACTGGTACGATCATAAAATAAGCGTAGCGAAAGAAGCAGGGCAATATACAGAAGAAACAGTTCTGTTCGGACCTTTATGTATGAATATTGATGTGGTGCGCGAGAGTATCACCCTGCCGCTTCTGGAGTGTGGAGATCAGGTTGTAGTGCATAAAGTTGGAGCCTATAATATGACGCAATGGATGCAGTTTATCAATATGCGGCCAGCCGTAGTACTGATCGATCTAGAAGGAAAAAGTCATCAGATCAGGAAGCCTGAAACATTGGCTTATCTAGAAATGATGGAAGAAATACCAGAGTATTTAAAGTAAAGAAAAGTATAAAGAAGTTAGACTAGACATTGAAAAAACAGCTAAAATATTACCTTAAAGCCGCTTTAAACAGCTACGCGATTTTATTCTTTTCACAGAATAAGATTTTAGGTGCGGTATTGTTTGTTGTCTCGATGTTCAATTTTAACGCAGGGATTTCGGGCATGATCAGTGTAATTGGCTCGTTAACTTTGGTAAGCATTTTAGGATTTGATAAAGGAAATATTAAATCGGGTCTTTACAGTTTTAATTCACTTCTATTGGGGATTGGTTTTGGTACATTTTTCAATTTTACTTTTACTTTTTGGCTTTGGTTAGCTGTTGCCTGTTTGCTCTGTACCGTAATCAGTGTTAATCTAACTTCATTTTTATCCAAATATACTTTACCAACATTATCAATTCCTTTTGTTCTTACTTTTTGGTTGGTTTTAATCGCGGCAAACGGTTACGCTGGTATGGGTTTAATGCAAAAAGGAAGTTCCTTATTGTTCGAACTAAATACCGATGCTCCATCAGGTTTTACAAGGCTCTGCCATTTTTTCGATAACCTTAACGTATCAGCTTATCTTTTGCTCTTTTTTAGGTCGGTAAGTGCCGTACTATTCCAAAATAGTGTGTTGGCAGGCATACTAATCAGTATTGGTATTTTTATCCATTCGCGCATATGCTTTAGTTTATTATTGATTGGTTTTGTTATAGCCTGTATAGTAAGTAACCTTACGGGGATCTATCCAGAAGGCATCAGCAACTATTATTTAGGTGCAAACTTTATGATGGCAAGTTGCGCAATTGGTGGTTTTTTTCTCATTCCATCTTGGCGCTCTTATGTATGGGCAATCGTGGTAATACCTTTTACTTTCCTGGTTTTAAATGGGCTTACTAGGTTTTTTGGCCTGTATAATCTCCCTGTATTTTCTATGCCTTTCTGTTTGGTTACCATTGGTTTATTGTATTTTTTTATACTGCGGAAAAGCCCTGGGAAATTACAACTTACCTCCTTACAGAACTATTCGCCAGAAACGAATTTATATCAGTTTTTAAATGGAGAAGAAAGGTTTAAAGAGTTTAAATATTTCAACCTGAGTTTGCCATTTATGGGAGCATGGGCCGTTTCGCAAGGTTATCAAGGAGAAATTACCCATAAAGGTGAGTGGCAGCAAGCCTTAGATTTTGTACTAAAGGATATAGATGATAAAACTTACGAACTGCCAGGAATAAAACCTGAAGATTATTATTGTTTTAACAAACCAGTGCTCGCCGTTGGCGATGGATTTGTGCAGGAGACAATTAACCACATTGATGATAATGCTATTGGCCAGGTTAATCTGCAGCAAAATTGGGGCAATACCATTGTAGTTAAACATTCGGAGCACCTGTTTAGCAAAGTTTCGCATTTAAAAAAGAACAGTATAAAAGTTAAGGCTGGCGATTATGTGAAACAAGGTGATATTATTGGTCTTTGCGGCAATTCTGGTCGCTCGCCTGAGCCACATTTGCATTTTCAAGTCCAAAGTACACCATATATCGGTTCTAAAACTTTAGCCTATCCATTTGCTTATTTTACGGCAAAAAACAATGCTGAATTAAAATCTTTCGAAATTCCTGAGGAAGGTGCTACTGTTCAAAAACCAGAAATCAATTCATATCTAAAAAATGCTTTTCATTTTCAGCCGGGTTACATTACCTCGGTAACAGATGATGAGGGAAGAATGGAAACTTGGGAAGTATTTACTGATAATTTTAACGCAACCTATTTTTTCTGTCGCGAAACCCAGGCAGTAGCCTATTTTGTAAACAATGCGAACGTATTTTACTTCACCCGGTTTTATGGAAATCGAACATCTATCCTTTTTCTGTTTTATCAAGCAGCTTATAAAATTAACTATTCAGCCCATGCTGTTACTGATTTTTACGCAACCGATGCAGAGGGCTTTAATCCATTACTTTGGTTTCAGGATCTCGTTGCTCCTTTTTTCAATTTTACGCAAAATGCCTATACAAACCATATCGAATTTAGAAATAATGGATTAACAATAAGCGCAGCAGCTCAAAAAAAAGTTTTTAATCAAAATCGGGCATTGCTCAAAGCTAAAATTTACCTCGACGATAAAGGTATAGCTGAACTGGAGTTTGTAAATAAAAACAAAAAATTAAAGGTAAAATGGGAAACAAACTTAGTTTAACTGCATTACTTTTAGTTGTTTTTATCACCATTGGTAAAGCGCAAAGCAACTTTCAAAAAACAGATAGTATTTCTCTGTCGCTGTTTAATGCTGCAGAGTGGCAGAAGTTAATCATTTATGGTAACGATGCCCTTATTAGTGGCGAGGATTTTCCTTTACTTCGGTTACGGATCGCTTATGCCCTATTTGTTCGCGGGCACTATGTTGATGCTTTAGCCCAGTACAATAAAGTTTTAGATAGTGATAAAAAGAATCAAATTGCCCTTTATTATGTCTATTTATGTAATATCTATCTTAACCAAGAGGATAATGCGGGTTTTTTCGCATCAGCTTTAGATAGCAAAGTAGTAGAGGGAAAGCGGATTCACTCTTTTAAGTTAATAGCCGTTGGAGCAGAGAGTGGAATTAAATTCACAAATATTTATGAACGTGGAAACTCTTCTTTTTCGAGAGCTTTTTTAAATATGCGTCTTAATTATAAATTAAATCTGTCTACATCTTTTTCTTATTACAATCAGCCCATTCACAACGATAACATCAGTCAGCCAGGCTATTATGGAAAACTAACCTACACCCCTTTTAAAAAAGTCAGTTTTATTGGGGCATACCATTACATGAGGTCTAATTTGCGGCAATTGGTTTATCAGAATAATGCATCATTGATAGGTGTTAAATATGCTAATGATGGTGGCAACTTGCAAAGTGATTTTATTTTATCGCAGATCGGGGATGAGAAAACACGACAGTACAATTTGCGGTTTCTAAAATATATATCAGGAAATTTAAATTTTTATAGCATTAGCCGCGTTTCGCTAGTTAACGTGCTAAGTGATAATAATCTTATTTTTCAACAGCTTTTTGGTGTTAAACCCGCAAGTAAATTTTGGCTCGAAGGAGTTGTTACCTTGGGTAATCAATACAATTACGCAGAAGCAGATGCTTTGTATATTTATAACGGCTTCGATAAAACGAAATTTAAAGCTGGCGCAAATTGTTATTTTTTGTTAAAACAGCACCTATTGTTAGGTTTGAGTTATACATTTGAGCGTAAATCTGATAATATATTTAAATTTAACTATTTACAACACTCAATTAACGGAGGCATTACATGGAATTTTTAAAGCGATTTACCGTATTTGCTATGCTTGGCCTATCTGTATTTGAGGTAAGTGCCCAAACAAATACTGCTTTGCAAAAAGCTTTTCAGAACAGTTATAACGAAGAAAGTAAAAAGAATTATGCCGAAGCCATCAGTGATGTGATGCCTTTTTATGCAGAGAATAATTACGAAATTAACCTACGCATCGGGTGGTTATACTATTTGGCAAAAAATTATACAGCATCGCAGAACTATTATGCTAGAGCTATAAATGCTCGTCCGAATTCGGTTGAAGCCAAATTTGGACTGATAAAACCACTTTCTCTTTTAAGCAGTTGGGATAAGGTAATGGAACAGTATAACAACATCCTTAAAATTGATGCACAAAATACACAGGCAAATTATTGGGCAGGCATTATTATTTACAATAGAAAGCAATATGCTGCGGCTTCCAAATATTTTGCGAGGGTAGTGGCCTTGTATCCATTCGATTACGATGGGAACCATATGTTGGGTTGGGCATTGTTCTTTTCGGGCAGAAAAGCCGAAGCGAAAGCCTGTTTTGAACGTGCTTTGTTGATAAAACCGGGCGATACATCGAGTACTGATGGGTTAAATAGAGCTGCTAAATAGGGCTTAAAAGGCAAATAGTCAATATATTTAGCATTTATTTATATAATAAAAAATAAAAAATTGATTTATAGGTATTTAACTCTATCTTTGGAGCAAATTAAAATACAATATAATGCAACAAGGAACAGTAAAATTTTTTAATGAAACTAAAGGTTTCGGATTTATCACTCCATCTAATGGCGATGCCGAAATTTTTGTTCATGCTTCAGGCTTAATCGATA